>QWCW01000084.1_pt1 | contig 45162 bp, 33 predicted proteins | sample 1972691 | NCBI WGS metagenome assembly QWCW01 (sample SAMN09866698, study PRJNA288562) | Human oral metagenome isolate pre2_saliva, whole genome shotgun sequencing... | reverse complement strand
TCCTTCAAGGCTACGCCTCAGAGCCCCCGTTGAGAAGAGCCGGGCCAGAATCGGGCGTGAATCTAGCCGGAGGCGTAACCAAATGACAAAAATGACGGGCGCCAGACACCTCCTCAGGCTGGAGGGTGGCTACCGCTCGACAGCCGGTGCAAACAGCTCGCGCACATCCTCAGCCGTCACCGCCGCGGAGGCGAACTCGCCCTCACCGACCACCGCATCGAAGAGCGCGGCCTTCGACTCCTTGAGCTGCATGACCTTCTCCTCAATGGTGCCCTCGGCAACCAGACGGTAGACGTGCACCTCCTTGTCCTGGCCGATGCGGTGAATACGGTCCACCGCCTGCTGCTCGGCGGCGGGGTTCCACCACGGATCCATGATGAACACGTGGTCCGCCTCGGTCAGGTTCAGGCCGAAACCGCCAGCCTTGAGCGAAATGAGGAACACCGGCTCCTGCCCGCTCGTAAACGCCTCGATAACCTCGGCACGGTTGCGGGTCGAACCGTCCAGGTACAGGTGACGGTTGCGGGTCGAACCGTCCAGGTACAGGTGACCGATGCCCTCCTTAGCCAGGCGTGCCGAAATGCTCTTGAGGTAGCCGGTGAACTGGCTGAACACCAGCACTCGGTGGCCCTTCTCGAGCAGGTCGGGCAGCTGCTGAACCAGGTAGTCACGCTTGACCGACGACACCCCGGCGTAGGCTTCCGGATCAATCAGCGCGGCATCAAGCGCCAGACGGCGCAGCAGGGTCAGCGACTGGAAGATCGTGAATCGGTTCTTGTCCATATCCTCCAGTAGGCCCAGCACCTTCTGGCGTTCACGCTGCAGATGCGTGTCATAGATGCGGCGGTGACCGGGAGCCAGCGGTAGGTTCACGCGCGTATCGTTCTTCGCCGGAAGCTCCGCCGCCACCAGCTCCTTGGTGCGGCGTAGCATGAGCGGGCGGATGCGCCGGCGCAGACGAGCAGCCGTCGCCGCGGCGTGCGCCGGGTCCTCGCCGGACTCCGCCGGGCGAGCGTACAGGTCACGGAACGCACGGGCGGAGGGGAACAGGCCGTCCGCCACAATCGCCAGCAGCGCCCACAGCTCCATGAGGTTGTTCTCAATGGGCGTGCCGGTCATCGCGATCTTGGTGCGGGCGGGCATCGCGCGGGCGATAGACCAGGCGCGGGTGCCGGTGTTTTTGACAAATTGCGCCTCGTCCAGCAGGAGCGCACCCCAGCCTTCGGGGGCGGACTGTTCGCCCGTGAATTCGTCAACGGTACGGCCCAGCGTGCGGGCGTAGCCGGTGTAGGCCTCCTCATCCATGCGCAGCAGTGTGTAGCTGGTTAGCACCAGGTGCGCCCCGGCAATCCGCTCGGCAAGCGGGGTCTTACCGGCGGTGGTTTCAGTAATGGTCACGACCTTCGCCTCGGGCAGGAAGCGTTCCGCCTCCGCCGCCCAGTTGGTAATCACGGAGGTCGGCGCAACCACGAGGAAGGGCGCGAACGGCTCGACGCTCTCACCGCGCTCGGCAGCACGTTCGGAGGCAACACGATGCTCCTCGATCGCGTGGGCGAGCAGGGCGAGAGCCTGCACGGTCTTACCCAGACCCATATCGTCGGCGAGAATACCGCCCAGACGCTGCTCATACAGGAACGACAGCCACTGGAAACCTTCCACCTGGTAGGGGCGTAGGGTCGCCTGCAGGCCGGTGGGTACCGGGCAGCTCGGAATAATCTGGCGGGAAGTCTTCTTGCGAGAGGTCTTCTGGAGCGCGGGGGAATCCTGCGTGCCCTTGTCAAGGGTCTGTTCAGTGCCCTTTTCAGCGCTCTCTTCGGCATCTTCCAGGCCCTCAACCAGCTCCAGTAGCGAACGCACCTGAGCGTCCCACCGCGCGGTCGTATGCACGCTCGCCGCCAGCGACTCCAGCTCAGAGAATAGTCCCGCCTGGTGGCGGTTAATGCGCAACTCACCGCCCGCATCGTCGAGTTCGCGAGCCTCCGCGATGAGGGTGCGCAGGGTCTTAAACTCGGGTCGACGCAGCGAAAAATAGGTACCGTTACCGAGCAGAATACGGTCTGCCCCGCGATCGAGTGCCTCAAAAATCTGCGCAAACGGCACGGTCCAGTTATTGACCTTTACCGCAATGCCCAGGCCGAACCAGTCGCGAGAATTGCCCTCGCTCACGGTGATTTCAATCAGCGCGTCAGTTGCCTCCACGAACTGTGGCGGGGTGCCATTAAAACGCACCTGAACAGCGGAAACACGGCGAAGCTTCGGCAGAATCGCGCTGAGCAGCTCGCGGGTTTCCCAGCCTTCGATGCGGCGCTCCTCCAGCCCGGAAAGCGCCGGGTGGGCGGCAAGAATGGCGCGTACCGAACGCAGCACGCGCGCCTCAAAACGCTCATCGCGAACCTCGCCACCCTCTTCACCGGGGTAGCCGAAAACGGGTAGGGACTGCACCTCGGAAGCACCCGCAGAATCCGGCGCGCTCGCCTCCTCCGTGCTGTCCTCAGCGAAGGGATTCAGTGGGTACTCCCAATGCCAGCTCAGCTGCGCGTCGTGGCGTACCTGCTCGTCAAAGCTGATTTCAAGCACCAGATGCGGCGGCTTCACGCGCGGCAGCGCCAGCGCCGGATCGGGGGTTAGCGAGGGAATGGAGCGGCTGAGCGCGGGCAGGTACTCCTTCTGGAACGTGGCGCGTTCCGCGGCGGGAATGTGCACGGTTCCGGCGCTAATGAGCGATTCGGAGGCGGCATCGAGCGGCTCGACCAGGGGGATGAGCGCCAGCTCCACGCCCTCGGGCAGTTCGGGCACAGCTGGGGAGTAGCGCATCCGTTCACCCTGCGCCGGGTTGATGGTCGGGGCAGAGGGCTCAGTAGGGACCTCCTGCGCGTCCTTTTGGGCAGTCTTTTGCACGAAGGACTCGCGCCCCACTTCATCCAGTGCGCCGGGGCGCGCGGTCTTCCAGTGCACCGCCTTTGCCGCCTGCTCGTACTCCTGCTGGGCGAGCCCGCCCAGAGCAAAGAAGCCGGTGCGCGGGGTACCGATGGGGTGGCAGTGGGCGGCAGGTAGCCAGAGCTGGCGCAGCAGTTCGCCTTCGCGTCCTTCCCAGCTGAGCGCGGCTTGAAGCTGCAACCCGGTGCCTTCCGCGTGCTTCTCTTCTGCGGCGGCGGCGTGCAGGCGCACCTGTGCGGGGCTCAGCACGGCGTAGTTCACTTCGCGACCGTTGACGAGCAGGGGCAGGCCAATATCCTCCGCGCGGGCTAGTACATCCCAGAGCAGAGTGGAGGCAGAAGCGCTGATTGAGATCCAGTCGCGGTGCGAGGAGTACATGTTCTGCCAGGGGCGGGCAATCGAGTAGAGCTCGGCGAAGAATCGTTCGTGTTCGGGGTAGATTTCGTGCCGACCGACGGGTCCGCCCACGCTGGAGGCGAAGGTTTCCCAGCTGAGTCCGCCCTTGATCCAGCGCCCGGTTTTGGACGCCATGAGCGGTCGGGCGAGCAGGTTAATGCTGGGGGTTGCGCCGGGCATATTGCGGCCGCGCGCGTAGGAACCGGAGACGCTCAGCGAGAAATCTAGGGCACCGCTCACGCGCATCGAATCGATGCCCGCAAGGTCCTGACGTGCGGAAAGAACGGAGGAGAGGTCACGTCGCCATGCCGAGATTTTGGTGGCGGATGCCTCTGCCTGCAGGCTCGGGGAGGCGCCTAGCTCGTTGAGCGCAAAGCTTCCCTGGGGGTTTTCGGGCTCGGCAGTCGCTGCATCGGGCGCGGGCAGTTTCGCCGCGGTGGTGAGCGCACCGGAGGCGCGCAGCGCTGCGAGCGGGTCGGCGGCTTTCTTCGCCTCAGCAACATCTGCGCTCTTCGCCGCTACGCCATGAGAGCCAGCATTGGGCACGCCGACGGGTCCGGGGTGTTCGCTGAGTGCCTTTTTCGCTACGGAGGCGCGGTCTAGCGCGGTGAGCATGAGCGCTACGGCGTGCTTGCAGTCGGTGAGCACGGGGCAGGTGCAGCGGGCGGTGAAGGTTGCAGAGCCGCTGACGGCGGGGAAGAAACGAATGGTCACTTCGTAGGGGATGATGGTGCTTCCGTTGACGAGCCCGGTGAGGGTTCGCTCGTCTTCGTCGTAGCTGTAGCGGATGACTTCGCGGTTGCGCTGGTAGGCGACGCCGCGCTGGTAGGTGCGGTGCCCGGCCTGGCGAATGATCTGCGGTACGGTGACGGGAATTTCGGGGAAGGGGTTGTTGGCGCTCACCAGCTCATTATCGCGTATTGTGCGGGCTTGCGCCTTGTCGCCGGTCATTTGCTGGCGGCCACCGGGCTGGCTGTTGGACTGACTGCCGGGCTGGTTGCCGGGGCGACTATTGAGCGGTGGTTTGGGGTGTATTTCGTATTTGTGGTGGGGGAGTTTTTAGCGCATAAAAACGCCGGTATTCACATGAGATATTCCGCGTAGTATCAAAAATTCCCGCCACTAAAAACGTTCCCACAAGCCAAAACGCCAATAATCTAAATCTCTTTCACAAAACGCTTTACTTAACTTGAGAAAATGCTGTAAGCTAAACCCAGCTTCAAGAGTTTCGACTGATAAGCTCCGACTATGGTCGAACGCCAACCCCATGTTCACGGGTGGCTCGGATGACGAAGCGGTTTGTATTCACCACCGGAATAACCGGTGGTATTTGGTACAGACAAGAGCAACGCGAAAGGATCGCGCCACTCACGGCGCAGGTTGTCACATGTACAACGGCTCTGCAACCGAAGCAGCAATCTCTCTGAACCCCTCCCGCTCCTACCAGGAAAGCCTGCGTGCCGCAGCTGTCCCCGCGCGAGGCGGATACACCGCAGTCAGCATTGACGACTACTCCCGCATTTCTTCTAAGCGCGACGAGTTCCTGAACTTCCTTCTTCTGCCCAACCCCGAGGGCATCCCCGCTATTGAGTACGCCGGTCTGCGCGTAGCGTAGCATTAGGGGTATGAATTTCTCCGGTATGCTCCTGGACTCCGACGTTCTTGCGGAGATCCGTAAGGCGGATCCAGACCCCGCCGTGGTCGCTTTTCTGCGCCGCCGCTCGTTCCGACACATGTACATTTCTGTGCTGAGTATTGGCGAGCTGAAGGGTCTGTACCCCTACCCGGAAACTGATCGTTGGATTACCGAACTTCTTGAGCGCTTTGGCGACCACGTTATTAATGTGGATGCGCGCGTGAGCCTCGAGTGGGCTGGTCGCCAGGCGCCGCTCGGTGTGCATGCCGTGGGTCGTGATGATGCCGGTCCGCTGCCTACCGCCGCCCTGGAGGGTCTGATGGCGGCGAGCGCGAGTGCTTATGATTTGGAGCTGATTTCTTCTAAGGCGCAGGTGTACCGCGCCTGGGGTGTTCAGGCTTCCAATCCGTGGACTGAGCAGTAAAACTTCGCTGGATACGCGCCCTCGCGTGCGTGTCTGGATGAATACCTGTGTGAATAGTTGTGAGAACCCGCTTTCGAGTGTTAATCGGAGGCGGGTTTCGTCGTTAATTCGTGGCATGATTGAAGGACGATGAAAAGCACCTCACCTATCTCTCGTTATTCCATGCCCATGCCTCTGTGGCTTCAGGGTGTTGTTGAGCTAATTGTTACTGCCCTGTTCTCTGCGCTTGCTGTGTTTGCGGCGATGTCTGCCGTGTGGGCGACCAAGGGTTTTGGCGACATGGAGTTCTCCTCCGTGGTCGCCATGTCGGCGCACCTGTGGCTTCTGATTCACGGTGTTCCTTTGGATCTTGCGGCTGCTTTTGGTGCTTCTGCCGGCACGATGACGCTGGTGCCGCTGGGCTTGAGTATTCTGCCTCTGCTGCTCTGTTATCGTTCGGGTCGTCGCTTGGCGCGCGCCTCGTATGAGGGTGAGTTTTTGATTCCGGTGCTGTCCGGTTCGGTGACTTATGCGCTGATTAGTTCGGCGATGTACGGTTGGGCGAGCCCGCATCCGCAGCCTCTTCAGGCGTTGAATGCTGCCCTGGTGCCTTTGGGTATTGTGGTGGCTGGTCTGATGTGGGGTGGCTACCGTGAGGCGCGTTCGCTCTCGCGCATGGTGGGTGTTGATACTGCGGAGCAGATTTCGCAGATGAGTCAGTATTCGCGTTGGGCGGGTTCGTACGCTTGGGCTGTGGTGCGTGCTGCGGTGGTTGCTTTTGTGGCGCTGGTCGGTCTGGGTGCGGTGCTTTTGGGTATCGGTATTTTGGCGGGTTGGTCGCAGATTGTTGCCACCTACCAGGAGCTGCATGCGGGCGCTGTGGGTGACACTGCGGTGACTTTGCTGCAGCTGGGTTTCTTGCCGAACCTGGTGATTTATGCGATTGCGTGGTCGACCGGTGCCGGTTTCTCCTTTGGTGCGGGTACCTCGGTTGGTTTGACCAGTAGTGATGTTGGTACTTTGCCGATGCTTCCGATTCTGGGCGCTGTGCCCGAGTCGATGGGCACGTTCGGTCTGGTGGGTCTGCTGGTGCCGCTGGGTGCCGGTGCGATTGCAGGCTGGTGGTTCTTGCGTGAGGGTGAGGATCACCTGGATGAATGGGTTGCCCTGAAGGTTCCGTTCCGCCCGCTGTCTGCGCTGATTTCTGCGGTGGTGCTGGGCATGATGACCGGTATTATGACGTCGTTCGGTGCCCTGTGGCTGGGCTGGATTTCGTACGGCTCTCTGGGTATTGGTCGTTTTACGGAGGTTGGTGCTGAGCCGCTGACTTTTGCGGCGCATACCGCGTTGACGGTGGGTGCCGGCGTGACTTTCGGTATGTTGCTGAGCCGCGCCCTGGTGCCGGATAGCAGCCGTGAGCTGCCTCGTTTTGCGGATGAGCGCCCGAACCTGGGTGAGCGTCTGATGAGTTTTACTGCCTCGACCCGTGAGCGTTTTGCACAGGGCCGTGAGCGTTTTGCGGAGCGTCGTGAGGAGCGCGCGCAGGAGCGTGCGGAGCGTATGGAGCGTGAGGCTGAGGAAGCGGCCGCACGTGAAGCCGCTGAGCGTGAAGCTGCAGAGCGCGAGGCTGAGGAAGCTGCGGCACGCGAGGCGGAAGAGACGGCACGCGCGGCTGCATCTAAGAAGGCTTCTGAGAAGAATGTTTCTGAGCCTGAGCAGTCTGTTGTGTCTGAGGTGGCGACCGGTCATGTTCCGGTGCATCCGCAGGAGCCGGTGGTTGCCGTCCCCGTGGAGGCGACCGAGCAGCTGGCGCAGCGTGCGGCGGCGGATGCTTTCGCCGAGATTGTTGCAGAGCGCGAAGAGGCGGCTGAAGAGCCCGCTTCCGAAGAGGCTGCTGCTGAAGAGAGCCCCGCTGAGAAGTACGAGCCGATTGAGGCCGTTCAGCAGGTCGATTACCTGCACTCTGCCCATGCTGACTCTGCCTACGTTGACTCTGGGCAGGCTGAGGATTACGAGAGCATTGAAGCATCTGTTGAGCCTGCCTCCAATGAGCATGCTGCTGACGAACACAGCACCTATGACCCCGCCGTGTACGCTCATGACCCCTCCGAGGAGGAGACCCGCGAGCTGATTCAGGAGCCCGTCTACGAGGCTACTGAGCCTGCGGAATCTCAGCGCGAATCTGTCGCTGACGAGTCTGTAGAGCAGGCGCCGCGTCCGAAGGGCCGAGCGAGCCGCATTATGGCGTACTTCGGCTTTGGTATTGAACAGCCCGCCGCAGCGCAAGGTACCGAGCCGACTGAGGGTTCCCACACTGAACCCGCCCCGCAGGATTCCGCTCAGGACCGCGCGCTTGAGCGTGCGCAGAAGCGCGAGGCGAAGAAGGCGGCCAAGGCGGCACGTAAGAAGCAGAAGAACGACCTAGAGCGTGATTTTGTGGATCGTGAGCTGGATGTCCTCTCTGCCGATCAGGCGATGAGCCGCATCTTTGAGGTTCGTAGCCAGACCGGCATCCTTCCGCTGGTGACCGATGAGGCGTCTACCGTGGAGCTGCCCCCGCTGGATGTCAGCTCCTCGAAGCCCCATGGTTCTAGTGCCCAGGGCTCTAATGCGCAGGGTTCTAACGCCCGCAAGAAGAACTAGCGCGCAGAACCCCTAACGAGCTGCAGAAGAGCTAGAGCTGGACGTGCCGGTGAGCTTATCCATCGTGCCCTGGAACTTCTGGTCGCAGGTGTACATATCGGTCTGGGTCAGCGCGGCGGCGCGGCACTCGCGGTACTCCTGCGCGCCGGGCATGAGGGCAAGACCGATGCCGCCAAGCAGGGTCATCGCACCGTAGATAATGCTGACGCCCGCGGCAATGTAGAAGAACCAGGGGCCGCGGTAGACCGCGGTGCGCACGATCGCAATAATGCTCAGGGTAATGCCGGCGAGCGCGAAGAGGAAGAGCGCCAAGAAAAGCGGCATCGTGGAGAGCACGAAGGAAGACGCCGCAAAAATCACCAGCGCGGCAGCAATCAGCATGAGCGAGGTGCGAATATTCGCTTTCTGCTGTTCGATGGGGTCGATGGGCTTGCGCGGCTTCTTACCCTGAGGTCCTCGAGGCTGCGGCATCATGTTTTGCGGCGCCTGCTGCGGCGCTCGCGGCGGAACCTGCTGGTTCTGCGGTGCACCGTTGTTCGGGGTGGGCTGCTGCGGTGCGTTGTTCGGTGCGTTGTTTGGTGCGTTGTTTGGAGTGTTCTGCGGGGGAGTAGACATACCTATAAGGGTACCGTCCCGTGCGCCCGCGACCTATTGAGTTCGCGACCTGTTGAGTTTGCGCCCAGCAAACCCCCATAAACCCCCATGAACTCCAATGAACCCCGGTGAGGAATTTGTCCCGCCGGGGTTTCTTTGTGCTTACCTTTGGGCTTTGGGCCTGTTGTGAACCTCTTACCCCCCTTTGGATAAGGGTGTGAGACGGGTTATACTAGTCGGGTGCGAATTGTGGTTATGGTATCCGGCTCCGGAACGAATCTTCAGTCCATCCTCGACGCTGTAGTAGCGGGCGAGCTTCCCCTCGACATTGCGGCAGTGGGCGCCGACAAGCCCTGTCTGGGTATTGAACGTGCCCAGGCGGCGGGTGTACCCACCTTCCTGGTGCAGCCCGGCGACTACGCCGACCGCCCCTCCTGGAACCGTGCGCTGGAAGAAAAGATCGCTTCCTACGACCCCGATTACATTGTGTTCGCCGGCTTCATGCGCATTGTTGACGCGCAGCTGGTTGAGCGTTTCAGCAACCGCATTATTAACACTCACCCCGCCCTGCTGCCCTCCTTCCCGGGTGCGCACGGCGTGCGTGACGCCCTGGCCCACGGCGTGAAGATCACCGGCCTGACCGTCCACTTTGTGGATGCGGGCGTTGACACCGGCCCCATCCTCGCCCAGGCGGCAGTGCCCGTTCTGGACGACGATACCGAAGAGACCCTGCACGAACGCATTAAGGTGCAGGAGCGCCGCCTGCTCGTGCAGACTATCGCGTCTCTCGCTGAATCCCGCGGCACTGCATCTGACAGCTAATTCCGCCCACTAAATTTTTCGCGGCGGAATGAGCCGAGCTCAAACCCCGCCGCCCACACACGTTCCGTTGTGCCCATTCGACGCGCTCACCTTAGCGTCACGCACAGCGGCGGGGAATACCCCCACACATATCCTGTCTATCCGGGCAGGCTACGTCCATCCACCAGCTGTGCCGCCGATAACCGGCGCACGTCTAAAGCATCGGAGTATTTGTGTCTCTCATTGAGCTCGATCGCGTGCCCCTGCGCCGCGCCCTCATTTCCGTCTACGACAAGACCGGTCTGGAGGAGTTCGCCCGCGGCCTGCACGAGGCTGGCGTCGCGCTGGTCTCCACCGGCTCCACTGCATCCACCATCGCGGCAGCAGGCGTACCCGTCACCGAGGTCACCGAAGTGACCGGTTTCCCCGAGTGCCTCGAGGGCCGCGTGAAGACCCTGCACCCGCGCATCCACGCCGGTATTCTGGCTGACCGCCGCAAGCAGGAGCACATCGACACCCTTGAAGAGCTGGACGTTGAGGCGTTCGACCTGGTGGTTGTGAACCTGTACCCCTTCGTTGAGACCGTCGCATCCGGTGCCGATCAGGACGCCATCATCGAGAAGATCGACATTGGTGGCCCCTCCATGGTTCGCGCTGCCGCGAAGAACCACGACGCCGTCGCAATTGTTGTGGACCCCGCCGACTACGCGCGCACCGTTGAGGCCGCTAAGAACGGTGGCTTCTCCCTGGACGAGCGCCGCCGCCTTGCCGCTGGCGCATTCGCCCACACCGCCGCATACGACACCGCTGTGGCTACCTGGACCGCATCCCAGTTCCTGCAGGATGAGGACGCTAACTTCTGGCCCCCGTATGCCGGCCTGGGCTTCGAGCGCAGCGAGACCCTGCGTTACGGCGAGAATCCGCACCAGCGTGCCGCCCTGTACGTTGACCCGGCTGCAGCCCCCGGCATTGCTCAGGCGGAGCAGCTGCACGGTAAGGCGATGAGCTACAACAACTATGTTGACGCTGACGCCGCTCTGCGTGCCGCATACGACTTCGACGAGCCCGCTGTTGCCGTTATCAAGCACAACAACCCCTGCGGTATTGCTGTGGCAACCCCCGGCGCGGCTGACCCCATTGCGGACGCTCACGCGAAGGCGCACGCTTGCGACCCGCTGTCCGCATACGGTGGCGTGATTGCCGCTAACCGCCCCGTGACTGCCGAAATGGCACGTACCGTCAAGGGCATCTTCACCGAGGTTGTTGTGGCTCCCGGCTACGAGCCCGAGGCACTGGAGATTCTGCGCGAGAAGAAGAACCTGCGCCTGCTGGTGCTGCCCGAGGGCTTCGCCCGCGAGGCTATCGAGTACCGCCCCATTTCCGGTGGTGCGCTCTTCCAGGAGGCTGACCGCCTGCAGGCTGAGGGTGACGACCCGAAGAACTGGACCCTGGTTGCCGGTGAGGCTGCTGACGAGGCTACCCTGCGCGACCTCGAGTTCGCGTGGCGTGCGCTGCGTTCGCCCAAGTCCAACGCTATTCTGCTTGCCGATAACGGCGCTGCTGTGGGCATCGGCATGGGCCAGGTGAACCGCGTGGACTCCTGCAAGCTCTCGGTTGAGCGTGCGAACACTCTCGGCGGTGAAGGTAACGAGCGTGCTCGCGGTGCGGTTGCAGCATCCGACGCGTTCTTCCCCTTCGCTGACGGCCTGCAGGTTCTGCTGGACGCTGGCGTGCGTGCCGTTGTGCACCCGGGCGGTTCGATTCGTGATGAGGAAGTTATCGAGGCGGCTAAGGCTGCCGGCGTGACCATGTACCTGACCGGTACCCGCCACTTCTTCCACTAAACATGTGTAGTGGGTTCAGCTCTTGCTGAGATAGCTACTGTAAGCGGGGCATCCTGGGGTAAACCCGGGGTGCCCCGCTTTTATACGGGTGCCCGTGCATCCGTATTGTGGGCACTCATATTTATAGAATTTTTGCTCTATTTTGCGCCGGATTTGCGCATGAGGGCGCGTCAACGGCGACCAGGATGCGCACGGAATGGCTAAAAATTCGCTAGGATTAGGTTGTGCCTAAAGTCAGCGAAGAATACAAAAAGAACAGGCGTTCTCAGATTGTAGAGACCGCCCGCGAATGCTTCATCAAGCACGGTTATCAGAAGGCTTCGATGAGCGACATTATTGCGGCCACCGGCCTGTCTGCTGGAGCGATTTATAACCACTTCTCCTCCAAGGATGAGATTATCCTGGCGGCAGCCCGCATGGACATGGCGCCCTTCGACCGCATCCGCGCCGAACAGCCCTGGGACTACGTGTTCGGGTGCCTGAAGGTGCTGGACACCCCCAAGATTCGCCGTCACCTGCTCGTCACCTGGGGCGAGGCTGTGGCAATGCCGCAGCTGGCGACCGTGGTGTCTGAACAGCTGAGCTACCTGCGCGATCAGTCCCTGGAACGCTACCGCGCCTGGGGTGCCGCTGAGCTGGACTTCACCGAAGAGGAGCTTGAAGAGTGGCTGACCGTTATCGGTGCCGCGGTGCTGTCGGTGCTGACCGGTTATGTGGTGCAGACCCAGCTGGTGGCTGGCGGTAAGAAGGAGAGCGCTCGCGAGGCGTACCTGGAGTATGCTTCCGCTATCCTGCGTCAGGCGTAGGGCCCGCAGACCTGCGTAAATGCCGCCGATAAGCCCGCCGGGGTGTGTTGTGCGCCCCGCGCTGGACTCGCGCCGACGCCGTAAAAACTTCATCGTGATGCTTTGTAAAGCCCGTTTTCCTTCTCGAAGGAAAGCGGGCTTTACGGTATTATGAGGTGTAGCTCATATTTTTTCATTCAGGGTTTTCAACTGGAGGCGCCCGCCGCCTCCTGAAGACCGCCCGGCGCACGCCGCGGCAACCCCGATGATGAGCGACCGAAGATAACGCAAAAACACTCCCAGGAGCGTAATGTCCGAGCAGAAGATCCTCGAGATGCCCCTCGCCGACCTCGACCCCGAGGTTGCAGAAGCCATTGAGCTGGAGCGCAAGCGCCAGCAGAACACCCTCGAGATGATTGCATCCGAGAACTTCGTCCCCCGTGCCGTCCTCGAAAGCCAGGGCTCGGTACTGACCAACAAGTACGCTGAGGGTTACCCCGGCCGCCGCTACTACGGCGGCTGCGAATTCGTTGACATCGTTGAGTCCCTCGCTATTTCCCGCGTGAAGGAGCTCTTCGGTGCGGAGCACGCCAACGTTCAGCCCCACTCCGGTGCGCAGGCAAACAACGCCGTTATGCACGCGCTGCTGAACCCCGGCGACACCATTATGGGTCTGTCCCTGGCACACGGTGGCCACCTGACCCACGGCATGAAGCTGAACGTCTCCGGCAAGCTGTACCACGTCGTGGCGTACGGTGTGGACGAGTCCGGTCGCGTTGACATGGAGCAGGTGCGTGAACTGGCTCTGGCTGAGCGCCCCAAGCTGATTATTGCCGGCTGGTCCGCGTACCCCCGTCAGCTGGACTTCGCTGCGTTCCGCGCGATTGCTGACGAAATCGGCGCGTACCTGTGGGTGGACATGGCTCACTTCGCGGGCCTGGTGGCTGCGGGTCTGCACCCGAACCCCGTCCCGCACGCACACGTGGTCTCCTCCACCGTGCACAAGACCCTGGGCGGCCCCCGCTCCGGCTTCATCCTCTGCACCGAGGAGCTGAAGAAGAAGATTGACTCCGCAGTGTTCCCCGGTCAGCAGGGCGGCCCGCTCATGCACGTGATCGCTGCGAAGGCTACCGCGTTCAAGGTCGCCGCATCTGACGCGTTCAAGGACCGCCAGAAGCGCACCGTTGAGGGCGCACAGATCCTGGCGAACCGCTTGCTGCAGCAGGACATGAAGGACGCCGGCGTGTCGATCGCCTCTGGCGGTACCGACGTTCACCTGGTGCTCGTTGACCTGCGCGACCACGCCCTCAACGGCAAGGAAGCAGAGGACCTGCTGCACCAGGCTGGTATTACCGTCAACCGTAACGCCGTGCCGAACGACCCGCGCCCGCCGATGGTGACCTCCGGTCTGCGTATCGGTACCCCCGCACTGGCAACCCGCGGCTTCGACGCTGAGGGCTTCACCGAGGTAGCCGACATTATCGCTTCCGTACTGCTGCCGAACCCGGACATCGCTGCGCTGCGTGCCCGCGTTGAGGCACTGTGCGCCAAGTACCCCCTCTACCAGGGCAGCGAGAACTGGTAGACCCATGAATGACCCCGTTCGCTCAACATCCCTTCGTGGGCGCTGAGCGGGCGGGGTTATTTCGCCCTCTTACTTTTTACCGCCCTGCCCGCTACACCCGTTCAGGGACGTAGCGGGGGAGTGGTACCTCTAGGGGTACACCCTAGAACCCAACACACAGACCGTCCGTTTCGGCGAACCCGCCGCAATCTATGGAAGGAAAAAACAATGCCCCAGATTCTAGACGGTAACGCAACCGCCGCAGCCATCAAGGAAGAGCTGAAGGAGCGCGTCGAGGCGCTCAAGGCTAAGGGTATTACCCCCGGCCTGGGTACCGTGCTGGTCGGTGACGACCCCGCATCTCGCTCGTACGTGGGCGCTAAGCACCGCGACTGCGCAGAGATCGGTATTAACTCCATCCGTGTGGACCTGCCCGGTGACATCACTCAGGAAGAGCTCGACGCAGAGATCGACAAGCTGAACAACGACCCGGCGTGCACCAGCTACATTGTGCAGCTGCCCCTGCCCAAGCACCTGGACACCAACCGCGTGCTGGAGCGCATCGCCCCCGAGAAGGACGCTGACGGCCTGCACCCGACCAACCTCGGCAAGCTCGTGCTGAACGTTTCTGAGCCGCTGGATTCCCCGCTGCCTTGCACCCCCAACGGTGTCATTGAGCTGGTGAAGCGCCACGGTATCGACTGGAACGGTAAGAACGTTGTGGTGCTCGGCCGCGGCATTACTGTGGGTCGCCCGCTGGGTCTGCTGCTGACCCGCCGCGAGGTGAACGCAACCGCAACCCTGGCGCATACCGGTACCGAGAACCTGGACGAGGTGCTGCGCGAGGCTGACGTCATTGTTGCCGCTGTGGGTGTTCCGCACGTGCTGAAGGCTCACCAGGTCAAGGACGGTGCAATCCTGCTGGACGTTGGCGTTTCCCGCGCTGAGGACCCGGAGACCGGCAAGAAGAAGCTCTTCGGCGACGTTTCCCCGGAAGCTGCGCAGAAGGCGTCCTGGGTTTCCCCGAACCCCGGCGGCGTGGGCCCGATGACCCGCGCGGAGCTGCTGGTGAACGTGGTTGAGACTGCGGAGCGTCAGGCGGCGTAAGGCTCGCAACATTTCAGAGCTGATAACTCAAAAGGGCGGTGCCCCGGTAGATTGTTCTACCGGGGCACCGCCCTTCACACTGTCATCACAATCGAAAAGGCAGATGCTAGAGAATCATCTCGTAGAAGTAAGCATCGGCAAGGTACAGGGTCTCTGCGTACTCGACGGGGCTACCTTCTTCGGTGTAGCCGGTCGCGCAGACCTTGAACGCCGCCTCGCCCACGGGAACCTGGTGGTTGAACGCCTCGGCGTCGGCGTCGGTGAAGAGCGCCGCGCTGGTGCGTACGCGGGCGTGCTTAATGGCGTTGGGGGTGTCGGCAAGCTGGTCGAAGGAGCTTGAAGCGCCGGACATTTCCGCCATCATGGCGTCCAGGATGCTGCTTGCGGCGGCCTTGACAAAGTAGGAACGCTCAAAGCCAATGACTTCGTGGTTGGCAAGACGCAGACGACGCACGAACAGCACCTGCTCACCCACCGGCACGGATAGGTGGGTGGAAATCTCTTCGGTGGCGTCCACCCAGCGGGTCGCAATCATGCGGGTGGAGCCCTCAAAACCGCGGCGGCGCATATCGTCAACGAAGGTGTCCACGCGCGGAATGTAAGTGGCGTCGGTGCGCTCGGCAACGTAGGTGCCGGAGCCCTGCACGTTGTAGAGCAGGCCGCGTTCAATCAGAACCTTCAGGGCGCTACGAACCGTCTGGCGGCTCACCCCAAAGTTCTGCTGAATCATGCGTTCGGTGGGCAGCTTATCGCCGGGCTTGCCGGGAATAATGTAGCGCTGCTCAATGTAGTGGATGACCTGCTCGTACTTCGGGCCGGGAATCGGGGGTAACTCGTAGCGGCTCTCAGCGTTGTGAGCGGTACTTTCGGATGCGGTGGTGCCCGCAGAATGTGAGGGGGCACCGTGGTCGGTGGTATGTGAGGAGTGTGAATTCATCACCCAATAGTTTACCGTTCAGCCAGAGAAAAAACGCGCACGAGTGAAAATTTCTCTTCCCTCAAACTGGCATAATTAAGACTATGCATTTTTCTAACACCCCTGCACCGCGCCCGAGCGGTCTGCTTCGCGTGGCGAGCGTGAATGTGAACGGTATCCGAGCCGCCTACAAGAAGGATATGGCGGCGTGGTTGGCGAGCCGTGACATCGACATTCTCTGCCTGCAGGAGGTGCGCGCCCCCGACGCTATCGTGCGTGAGCTGCTGGACGAATCCCAGTGGCATATTCTGCACGCGGAGGCTGCCGCTAAGGGCCGTGCCGGCGTTCTGGTGGCGACCCGCCGCACCCCGAACTCTGCCGGTGAGGTTCTGGAGAACCAGCCGGTCGCAACCCGCTCGAACATCGGTGAAGAGTACTTTGACGACTCGGGCCGCTGGGTTGAGGCGGACTACGTTCTGCCCAACGGTAAGACCCTGACCGTGGTTAGCGCCTACGTTCACTCCGGTGAGGTCGGCACCCAGAAGCAGGACGATAAGTACCGCTTCCTGGAGCGCATGCTGGTGCGCATGCCTGAGTTGGCTAAGCACTCGGACCACGTGCTCATTGTGGGTGACCTGAACGTGGGCCACACCGAGCTGGACATTAAGAACTGGAAGGCTAACCAGAAGCGTGCCGGCTTCCTGCCGGAGGAACGCGCCTACTTTGACCGCTTCTTCGGCGACATCGGCTACCGCGATGTGGCTCGTGAGCTGGCGGGTCAGGTGCCTGGCCCCTACACCTGGTGGTCCTACCGCGGTAAGGCGTTCGATAACGACGCCGGCTGGCGTATCGACTACCACATGGCGACCCCGGCGCTCGCCGAAAGCGCCGTGGAGGCGGTCGTGGACCGCGCGGCAAGCTACGACGAGCGTTTCAGTGACCACGCGCCGCTCGTGGTTGACTACCGCATCGGTGAGTAAGACGCGGACCCACCTACAGATAAGTTTTTGAAGATGTGCTGCACCGTCCGCAGCACCGCACAGGAAGAACTGCACAGGAAATAACTATGGCAGACGAAAAGAAGCAGGATAAGTCCCTCATCCCTAACGCCTCTCAGCAGAAGGCACGTATCTACTCTGGTGCACAGCCGTCGGCTGATTCGATGCACCTGGGTAACTACATTGGTGCCGTGAACAACTGGGTGGCTCTGCAGGAGGACCCGAATAACGAATGTCTGTTCTTCATTCCGGATATGCACGCTATCACCGTTCCGCAGAACCCCGAGGAACTGCGTGAGCGCACCCGCCTGACTGCAGCGCAGTACATCGCCTCCGGCATTGACCCGACCCGCACCCCGCTGTTCGTGCAGTCGCACGTTCCCGAGCACGCCCAGCTGGCGTGGGTTCTGAACTGCTTCACCGGCTTTGGCGAGGCGTCCCGCATGACCCAGTTCAAGGACAAGTCCCAGAAGCAGGGCGCCGAGAACGCCTCCGTGGGCCTGTTCACCTACCCGATTCTGATGGCTGCCGACATCCTGCTCTACCAGGTGGACGGCGTGCCCGTGGGAGAGGACCAGCGTCAGCACCTGGAGCTGACCCGTAACCTGGCGCAGCGTTTCAATTCCCGTTTCGGTGAGACTTTCGTGGTGCCCGATCCGGTGATTCTGAAGGAAACCGCCAAGATTTACGACCTGCAGGACCCGACCTCGAAGATGTCCAAGTCTGCAGCCACCGATAAGGGCCTGATCAAGCTTCTGGACACCCCCAAGGTCACCCAGAAGAAGATTAAGTCCGCCGTGACTGATGACGGCTCCGTCATCGCCTACGACCGCGAGGCTAAGCCCGGCGTCTCCAACCTGCTCTCCATCTACTCAGCAATGACCGGCGAGAGCATCGACGAGATCGTGGCACGCTACGAGGGTAAGATGTACGGCCACCTGAAGGTTGACCTTGCCGATATCGTGGTGGAGCGCCTCACCCCGGTGCGTGAGCGTACCCTCGAGCTGATGGACGACCCCGCCGAGCTGGACCGCCTGCTGGCTGTGGGTGCATCCGCTGCCCGCGAGATCGCTACGGTCACCATTGAGAACGTGTACAAGAAGGTTGGCTTCCTGCCTGCCGCAGCAATCTAGCGCGCTGTTCAGCCAGTCCGGCTGAGACGCCGCATTACCTGCACGATTGAGATGACAGCACAAGAGAACTCTTCGAGCCCCACGACGGCTCCTGTATCCCCGACCCTGAAACCCGGTCGCCGCTACCTGAGCGTTATTGCGCACGTGAGCGGTGAGAATGTTCAGCGCCTGGAAGAGTGGAAGCGCGCGGTAGCCGGTGGTGCGGTGGCGCCTATCAGCACCCACGTGACCGTGTACCTGACGGAGCTGAACGAGTCTCTAATGGCTGAGGTGCAGTCCCCGCAGCTCCGCGAGGCGCTGGACACGCCGCGTTTTGAGGCGCGCTGGGGTTCGGTGCACTCCTTCCGCCCGGTCACCGAGGTGGAGTACCTGAACCTGGAGGCGGGTAGGGCCGAGTTCGAGCAGATTCACCAGAAGCTGGTTGAGCTATTCGGTGCCGGCGCGGCGTCCTTCCCCTACGTGCCGCACGTGACCCTGGGTCACGGGCTCACGGAAGAGCAGGTGGCGAACGCCCGTGAGGTGTTTGATGCTCTGCCTGCCGAGCAGCGCACCTTCACCGTGGATCACCTGCACTGCTACTCCTATGACGGGCAGGACTGGGAAGAGATTAGCGTTCTGCCGCTGCGTTAGGAGCTGGCGTATAAGCCTGGAATACGTAACGAGAGATGCGACAGATGCGACCGATAAGCTATCGGTCGCATCTCTCTTTACGTTTTCGCTAGGTTTATTTCAGCGTGAGAGCCCTAGTGGGAGTGGCCCTCATGAGCCTTACCGGACTCGTGCGCGTCAGCCGAAGCCGAGGAGGAAGCAGCGCCGTGTGCCTCAGAGCCGTGTGCCTCAGCCTCAACCGGTGCAGCGTTCGAGGAGGAGACACCCAGGATCTCGTTCGGGGTCTTCGGAAGCTCCACGCTCATCAGCTCCTTCGGTGCTGCCGGGTTCGACAGGGACACCGCAATGAGCTTCTTGGTCGCCGGGTCGGTCACGTAGGCGGTCTTACCGTCCACCCACAGTGCCGGACGCTCGTCCTGCCACGTCTCAGACTCGGTCCACGCCTCCATGAGCTGTACGGAGCCGAGCTCGGCACCGGTCGCCGGATCGAAGACGCGCAGCTTACCGTCGGTGGTCAGCAGCAGCGCCTCACCCTGGGGACCGCGAGCCAGCGAACGGAAGGTGTAGCTCACGCCAGAAGGCAGGGAGTAGACGGTGCGAGTTGCCGCAACGGTGTCGATAATGGAGAACTTCTCGGGGCGCTCCAGCTTAGCGTCCTTGTCGGTCTTGTAGTCCGCCAGAACGTACTGGGAGTCAGCCTTACCAGCCTGGTTACCGGAACGCGAGTACGGGTCCTCGGGGTTGGTGATCTTGGTGAACTTGCCGTCCTTGTAGACCAGCGCGCCGTCGGTGCAGCCGATGGAGAACGCGCCGTCCTTGGCGATAGCTTCACCGTGTACGCCGGGGCATGCGGGGCTCTCGAGAACGGTCTTACCCTGCGCGTCCACAACAGCGGCACCGGTGCGGGTCTTCGAATCGCCAACCGCTACCAGGTACTGGTCGTTGGGCAGCGGGATTGCGAAGCCGTGGTGCGGCTTCGGCAGGGTGACGGTAGTGGTCTCCAGGGAGGATGCGGTGCGCTTATCGTGGGTCAGCTTCGCCGGGTCGTACACGGCGAAGGAACCGGTGCCGTCAGCGAATGCCGCAACCTTGCCGTTGTCCTTGATCACGTGACCGGTGTGGTCAGCTGCAAGAGACAGCGAAGACAGCGACGGGGAAGTGGTGTAGTAGTGCGAGTGGTCGCCGTGCGCTACGGACCATACGCCGGTGTCCAGGAAGGTGTAGCTGTTGCCGTCTGCAACGACGAGGTGGCGGTTATCGCCAGCGTCGGAGAGGCGCAAGAAGCCTTCCTTGGGGATGTCGGCGAGCAACTTCATATCTTTAGCGTCGTAGACGAGTACGCCGCCGTCGTAGGTGATGGCGACTCGGCTTGCCGCGCCCTTGCCTTCGGTGATGGGTGCGGGGGTTGCGCTCGCGGAGGTGGAAGCGCTGGGGCTGGTCTGTGCGTTCTGGGTGGTCTGGGAGCCGCATGCGGTCAGGGCGAGGGCGGCTACTGCGCCGAGTGCGCCGGCGCGGGTGAGGAAAAACTTACGGGTCATGTGCATGCACCAAGACTAACATGAGAATGGTTCTCTATAGTGGTTGATCCTTGGCTCGTATCAGAGTCTGGAAGCGCAACCCACGCCGGGTGCGTAAGGCATTCCGAACCCCGCCCAGCCGCAGGGAGCATCCTTCCGCGCCCCACTAGGCAAAAGCCCTGAAACCGCCCGCAAAATGACCCATTAGGGCAAAAGAAAACCGGCTCCCTTCCGAAAAGAAGAGAGCCGATTTCTAGAGGTATCTTTTGCTCGAGTAAGGCTCATGTACCTGCTCAGGGCCAGAATTTAGAGGAGGTTGTTCAGGCCTCGTGCCTTGACCTCGCCCACAGCATCCTTGACGGCCTGTGCCTTGGAGCGCGGTGCGACCAACAGGGCATCGGGGGTATCCACCACAACGATGTCGTCGAGACCAATGATGGAGATCTTACGCTCGGTGTTTGCAACAACGATGCCGGAGCAACCGTGGTTAATCACGTTATCCTTCTCGCCGAGAATGGTCAGCTCTTCGCCGCTCTTCTCGGTGTTCAGGCGCGCCACGGCGTCGAAGTCTCCAACGTCGTCCCAGCTGAAGGAGCCGGGAACCATTGCGACGTCACCTGCTGCCGCTGCGGGCTCAGCCACAGCGTAGTCGATAGCGGTCTTCGGCAGGGTCTCCCACACGCGGTCCATAACAGCCTCACGCTCGGGGGTGTCCCAAGCATTAGCGATCTCCATAATGCCTGCGTATAGCTCGGGCTCGTTCGCCTCGAGGTGCTTGAGCATCAGGGCTGCCGGCGCCACGAACATGCCTGCGTTCCAGGTGTACTCACCGGAATCCAGGTACTTCTGTGCGGTAGCGGTGTCCGGCTTTTCCACGAAGGTGTCCACGGCGTGAGCATTGGGAGCGCCTTCGATGCCCAGGGACTCGCTGGCGTGAATGTAGCCAAACGCGCTGGAGGGCTCGGTGGGAGTAATGCCGATGGTGACAATCTTGCCGGTTGCCGCGGTGATGACAGCTTCGGTCACCACACGGTGGAACTCGTCCACCGGGCTGATCACGTGGTCAGCTGCGAAGGAGCCGATGATGGCGTCCGGTTCGCGGCGGTGGATGATAGCGCAAGCCAGGCCGATAGCTGCAGCCGAATCCTTGGGGGAGGGCTCCAGTACCAGGTCAGCGGCACGCAGTTCAGGAATCTGCTGGGTAACCGCATTGGCGTGCGAAGTGCCGGTAACTACCATGACGGAACCGTTGCTGAGATCGATGAGACGGTCGTAGGTGTCACGCAACAGGGAATTGCCCGACGAGGTGAGGTCGAGTAGGAATTTCGGGGCGTGCGCGCGGGATAGGGGCCACAAACGCGAGCCAACACCGCCGGCAGGAATAAGCGGGCGGAATCGAGTGAGTGCAGTATTCATCGCTTCAAGAATAGCGGGTGAATTTGTCATATATCGAATTCTTTTAGGTTTTAACAAAAAAGTGTCAGGCGGCTCTCATTTAGGCGATGTTTGAGGTTAGGTTAAGGTAAGTCCCGCACAAACACAGGGAAGTAGGCGATATGGTAATAAAAACATGCTCTAATTCGCTTTTGGAACCTGTAAAAAAACCCTAAACAGGGTGTCAGTAAGCTGTGAATTTACCTGATATCTTGGAAGTAACAGACGAACAAAAGCAGTCGGTGAGCACACAGTCATGCCCGGAAGCTGAGGATCACAATGACCCATCAGAACCCGGAAGCTCGCCGTCGCAGCAGGAGGTTATTCAGTGTTGAATGGTTCTAAAGGAACCCTCTACCGCGGCCGCTGGGGCATGTGGTCCTGGGTTGCTCATCGCATTACCGGTATCGCGATTTTCTTCTTCCTTCTTGTACACATCCTAGATACTGCCGTCGTGCGTATCTCCCCGGAGGCCTACAACGGTGTACTGAGCCTGTACAAGAACCCCATCATGGGCCTGGGTGAGACCGCGCTTGTCGCCGCCATCGTCTACCACGCGTTCAACGGTATTCGCATTATCCTCATTGACTTCTGGGGTAAGGCAACCAACTCGCACGTGGAGCACATTCAGGCGAAGAACAAGGACGGCAACGTCGAAATCAGCCAGAAGGCAACCTACACGCACATCAAGATTCTCTGGGTTGTGCTTTTCCTCTGGGCAATTACCGTTGCGGGCTTCGCAGCGCGTCACCTGCCGATCGTTTTCTCGCACATGGGAGGTCACTAAACTATGGCTACTCCGCTTAAGCCCCGCACCTATGTACCCCGTCTGCGTGACAACCGCATCGACGGTGTGAAGTACAACCGCTCCTCCTCCAAGCGCAACAACTTTGAGATGTTCGCTTGGCTGGGTATGCGCCTGTCCGGCGTCGTACTCGTCGTGCTGATTTTCGGCCACCTGTTCTCCAACCTCATGGTCGGCGACGGCATCCACGCCATCGACTTCGGCTTCGTGGGCGGCAAGTGGGCGAACCCCTTCTGGCAGGTCTGGGATCTGCTGCTGCTCTGGCTGGCTATGCTGCACGGTGCTAACGGCATCCGCGTCATCATCGATGACTACGCAGAGAAGGACCGCCTGCGCGTTTGGCTGAAGGTGATCCTCTTCGCAGCATGCGCATTCGTCCTGCTGGTTGGTACCCTCACCATCTTCGCGTTCGACCCCTGCCCCTCCGGCGCAGCGGCTGAACTGCTCCCCAGCTTCTGCTCGGCACGCTAACGGCGACGTATCCGAGACAAACGAAAACATCTAAAACACAGAAAGAACATCATGCAGGTACATAAGTACGATGTAGTGATCGTCGGTGCCGGTGGCGCAGGTATGCGTGCCGCCATTGAGGCCGGCCAGCGAGTTCGCACCGCGGTACTGACCAAGCTATACCCCACCCGCTCCCACACCGGTGCGGCACAGGGTGGCATGTGCGCCGCTCTGGCTAACGTTGAAGAGGACAACTGGGAGTGGCACACCTTTGACACCGTCAAGGGTGGCGACTACCTGGTCGACCAGGACGCAGCAGAAATCATGGCTAAGGAAGCTATTGACGCTGTGCTCGACCTGGAAAAGATGGGTCTTCCCTTCAACCGAACCCCCGAAGGCCGCATTGACCAGCGCCGCTTCGGCGGTCACACCCGTGACCACGGTAAGGCTGCTGTGCGCCGCGCGTGCTACGCAGCTGACCGTACCGGCCACATGATTCTGCAGACCCTCTACCAGAACTGCGTTCGCCACAATGTGGAGTTCTACAACGAGTTCTACGTTCTCGACCTGATCCTGGTCAAGGACGAAGAGGGCAAGCCCCGCCCCGCAGGCGTCGTCTCCTACGACCTGGCAACCGGCGAGGTCCACGTCTTCCAGGCTAAGTCCGTGATTTTCGCATCCGGCGGTTGTGGCAAGATCTTCAAGACCACCTCCAACGCACACACCCTCACCGGTGACGGCATGGCTATCGCACTGCGTGCAGGCCTGCCCCTGGAGGACATGGAATTCGTTCAGTTCCACCCGACCGGCCTGGCTGGCCTGGGCATTCTCGTCACCGAGGGTGCTCGTGGTGAAGGCGGTATTCTCCGTAACGCTGACGGTGAGCGCTTCATGGAGCGCTACGCACCCACCATTAAGGACCTCGCACCCCGCGATATCGTGGCACGTGCAATGGCAAACGAGGTGCGCGAAGGCCGCGGCTGCGGTCCCCACAAGGACTACGTGCTGCTGGACCTGACCCACCTGGAGCCCTCGCACATCGACGAGAAGCTGCCGGACATCACCGAGTTCGCTCGTACCTACCTGGCAGTGGAACCGCACCACCAGCCCATCCCGGTGTTCCCCACCGCGCACTACGCAATGGGCGGTATCCCCACCAACAACGAGACCGAGGTCTACCACAACAGCGAAGAGACCATCCCCGGCCTCTACGCAGCTGGTGAGGTTGCTTGTGTGTCCGTCCACGGTGCAAACCGTCTGGGCACCAACTCCCTGCTGGACATCAACGTGTTCGGTAAGCGTGCAGGCCGCAAGGCAGCAGAGTACGCAGCATCCGCTGAGTTCGTACCGGTTCCGGACGACGCAGCAGATCGCGTTCTCAACATGCTCAACGGCATCCTCGAAGGCAAGGGCACCGAGAAGGTCGGCGCTATCCGCGCAGACCTGCAGAAGGCTATGGAAGCTGACATGCAGGTGTTCCGTACCGACGAGACCATCCGCGCAGCACTGGCAACCATCGCTGAATTGGAAGAGCGTTACAAGAACATCTCCATCCAGGACAAGGGCAAGCGCTTCAACCTCGACCTGCTTGAGGCTGTTGAGCTTGGCTTCCTGATTGAGCTGGCAAAGGTCATGTCCGTTGGCGCGCTGCACCGTAAGGAATCCCGTGGTGGTCACTACCGCGAGGACTTCCCCAAGCGTGACGATGTCAACTTCATGAAGCACTCGATGGTCTACCTCGACCCCGAATCCGAGTTTGAGGGTGTCAAGGGCCTGCGATTCGAAACCAAGCCCGTTGTCTACACCCGCTACGAGCCGAAGGAGCGTAAGTACTAAAATGGCTGAAAACGAACTCCCCGAACCGGAATCCGTCAAGCTGTTTGAGGGTATGACCGGCGGCGACTCCGACTCCATCCCCACGTACGATGTGGTCATCAAGATTCGTCGCTACAACCCGGAAGTTTCCTCCGAGGCGTACTGGGATGAATTCCCGCTGACCATGTACCGCACCGACCGCGTGCTGGATGCTCTGCACAAGATCAAGTGGGAAGTAGACGGCTCCGTCTCCTTCCGCCGCTCCTGCGCACACGGCATCTGCGGCTCGGACGCAATGCGCATCAACGGCCGTAACCGCCTGGCTTGCAAGACCCTGCTGAAGGACCTTGACCTGACCAAGCCGATTACCGTTGAGCCCATCAAGGGTCTGCCCTGCGAAAAGGACCTCATCGTTGACATGGAGCCCTTCTTCCAGGCATACCGCGAAATCATGCCGTTCTTCATCAACGATTCGAACGAGCCTGAGCGTGAGCGCCTGCAGACCATTGAGGACCGTGCACGTTTCGATGACACCACCAAGTGCATCCTCTGTGCAGCATGTACCTCGTCCTGCCCGGTCTTCTGGACCGACGGTCAGTACTTCGGCCCCTCCGCTATCGTGAACGCACACCGCTTCATCTTCGACTCGCGCGATGATGCAGGCGACCTGCGTCTGGAGATCCTCAACGACAAGGAAGGCGTATGGCGTTGCCGTACCACCTTCAACTGCACCGAGGCTTGCCCCCGTGGCATCCAGATCACCAAGGCTATTGCCGAGGTGAAGCAGGCAATCCTGAGCCGCTCGCTCTAATCTGAGTACGCGGTATCAGCTGATACAGCATTGACGATTCAAGCCGTCACCCACACCGGGTGGCGGCTTGAATCTTTTTAACAGAAAAGGACCGGCTTCAAATCGCGGGGCAGAGCATTGAACGGGGCTTCGGCGGGCAGGAGTACTCTTCACAATCTGTCATAAAGTCATAGATATTCTCGAGGGCTGTCAGAAAGGGGCGGCGGGTAGGTAAACCCCGGCGGGCGGCGTTATTCTACTGTGTATGGTTTTCGCTAATTCTCGCTACGATTTGTCCACCCCCGTCTTCGATGACTGGGTGGAGCGCATGATGGGTACCCTCGTGCAGTTCCGCCGCGAAGTGCACGCCAACCCGGAGCTTTCTTTCCGCGAGGTGGTGACCACTGAGCGCCTCATGAACCGACTGCGAGAAGCCGGCATGAATCCTGTTGCTTGCGAAGGCACCGGCTGCTACGTCGATATCGGAAGCGGTCCCTTTGCCGTGGCTCTGCGTGCCGATATTGATGCTCTGCCCATTGTTGAGCAGACAGACCTGCCCTACGCCTCCACCGTGCCCGGTGTGATGCACGCCTGCGGCCATGATATTCACCAGACCGTCATGCTCGGTGTAGCTCTGGCACTGCACGAGCTGAACGAGAAGACCCCGCTGGGCCGTAGCGTCCGCATTCTTTTCCAGCCCGCTGAGGAGCAGCTGCCCGGCGGTGCGGTGCAGATGATTTCGCAGGGTCTGCTCAAGGATATTCCGCGTGCTTTCGCTCTGCACTGTGACCCGAAGGTGGACCTGGGCCAGATCGGTACCCGCATCGGTGCGATTACCAGCGCCTCGGATACCGTGAAAATTCATCTGAGCGGTCACGGCGGCCACACTTCTCGCCCGCATCTGACTGAGGACCTCATCTATGCGATGAGCCAGATTGCTGTGCAGGTTCCCGCCGTGCTGACCCGCCGCACCGACGTGCGTTCGGGCGTGCTGGTCGCCTGGGGCCAGGTCAGTGCTGGTGTTGCTCCCAACGCTATTCCCGCCGAGGGCTACCTGGCGGGTACCATGCGTTGCCTGGATGTTGAGGTTTGGCGTCAGGCAGGCAACATGCTGGATGAAGTCATCGAGCAGGTTGCCGTACCCTTCGGCGTGACCGCGCGTGTGGAGCACATCCGCGGAGTGCCCCCGGTCGTGAACACCGACCTGGAAACCACCATGCTGGAGAACGCGGCTCGCGCCGAACTGGGCGAAGACTCCATTGTGCTGGTTGAGCAGTCCATGGGCGGCGAAGACTTCGCGTGGATGCTGCAGGAAGTTCCCGGCTCCATGTTCCGCCTGGGCACCCGTGCCCCCGGCGACCCCACCTACGATCTGCACCAGGGCGATTACGCCCCGAGCGAGCAGGCAATCGGCATTGGTGTGCGCGTCATGGCGGCAACTGCCCTGCGCGCCGTCCGTTTTGAGCTGGCGAAGGCTGCGAAGGCTGCGAACCCCATCCGCGATGAGGCACGCTAAAGAGCTTCTCGAAAGCTTATAAGTCAGGCTTGAAAGTACGACTATATAGCCGCATCAAGCCTTGAAAACTGTACAAGTTTCACCCCGTTACCTCTCACCGAGTAGCGGGGTGAAACTCTATGCACACGATAGAATTAAAAGGATTATGAGGACATCTGCGTCATGTTCCCGACTCCGTGCCCACACACCTGCGGGGGTTGAAGGAGATGGCGCACCATCACACGGCGCACGCCGGAGGAGGACACCCAATGAGCTTCTTTGGAATCGGCAAGAAGAAGTTGGATGAACAGTCGCGCGAAGAACAGAGCGCCGAAACCGCTAAGGCTCAGAAAGAACAGGCAAGCGAAGACGCTCCTAAGAGCGCGCGACTGAGCGAAAAGATTATGGAACAGCAGCAGTGGGAGGACTCCCTGCGCCGCTTCGTGAAGTCTGAAAGCGCACGCCACCAGAACCACGACGAAGAGCAGAATGAAGAGCACCGCGCTGTTGAGGATCTCAAGCGTGCCCTCCTGCACGGCGATGAGAAGGTTGAAGAATCTTCCGCTGCTGAGGAGCTGACCGAGGAACAGGCGGAGGAGCAGGAGCGTCGTAGCCTGCTGGCTGCGCTTGGTGCTTTCCCGCAGGAATCTGAGGAGCCTGTTGAGGTCGAGCAGGCTGCTGAGGACCAGGACGTTAAAGAAGAAGTCGCCCCGGTTGCTGAGGCTGCTCAGCCCGCTACCCCCGCGTTCCTGCGCGATGATGAAGAGTCCGAAGCTGAGGACGCATCTGTCGAGGTGCAGGAGCCTAAGGACGCTGCAGAGGATGCACGTTCCCAGTTTGAGGAGCACCTGCGTGCTGTGCGTGCCCAGAACACCGAAGATGCTGCCGCTGAGAATACTGCCGCTGAGGATGCTGAGGCCGATGCAGATACTGCAGACGAGGCAGAGGGCCGCGAAGAGCTTGAGGTTGCCGAGGCTGTTGTAGAAGCTTCCGAGAACAAGTCTGAGAACGCTCATTCTGCATCTGAAGCTGAGGAAATTCATACCGTTGAAGATATGAAGGCAGCCCGCACCCATGCCGCCGTGACCGAGGCGCAGAACGCCGGTCTGGACGATCTGGCGGCAGCCTACGCGGCACGCCTGGGCATCACCTTGGACAGCGAAGAGGAGACCTTTGTAGAGGTTGCTTCCGATGAGGCGATCGCTGAGGAAACTGCTGCTGACAAGGCAACTACTGAGGCACCTGAGCCCGCTGAAGCTACTGAATCTGTTGAGGACACCGATGTGTCTGAGGTATCCGCAACTGTTGCTGAGACTGCTGAAGACTTCGAATCCGAGGAGACCGTTGACCTCACCGCAGGTGAAGAAGAAGTTGTAGAGCCTGCTACCGCTACTGAGGAAGAGCCGATTGAGGCTGTCGTTGAGGCGCCTGAGCTGCTGGCATCTGAACTTACTGAGGAAGAAAACGCGGTCTCTGATGAGACCGAGCTGCTCTCCGCCGTATCCGTTGAGGAGAAGCATGACGTGTCCGTCTCTGAAGCGCCCGCGGCTAAGGACTTCGACGCTGAAGAAGAGAACACCGCAGAGCTGATCTTTGACGCCTCCGCTGTTGCTGCCCCCGTAGTTGCTGCAGCTGCCGTTGCCTCTACCGCAAAGACCGAAAAGGCTGAAAAGGCTGAGGAGAAGACCGAAAAGGGTACCTCTCAGAGCGTCGCGCTGACCGCAGAGGGCATCGATAAGAAGGAAGCAGAGAAGCACGAGTCTGCTGCTCGTGATGACTCCGCTGAGGAGCCCGTTGCTGAGTTGAAGGAAACTGAGCAGAAGCTCAGCGAAGACGAAGCTGAACTGGTTGCCGAATCCATCATCCTGAGCGAGCCCGTTGAGGGCGCGGCAACCCTGCCCGCGCTCCCCGAGCAGCGTGCTCTCCACGGCCTTGCGGAGCTTATGCGCACCCGCGGTTCGGGCACCATGAGCCTGGAACTGCGCCAGGTTGATGAGGATATGCACTACCGTCTGCTGCACCGCGGCCGTGAGGTTGAAACCGGCATTGTCGTGCCCGGTGTTGACTGGTTTGCACCCGTTGCGGCACTGTACACCGAGGCTCAGCAGGTCGGCGCAACCTGGAACCGTGCGGCTGTCTCTTTGAAGCCGCGCCTGGGTGATGGCCTGGAGGTTCACGCATCGTACCTGGGTGCTGTGGATGGTCAGACTATTAGCGAGAGCTTCCTGCTGGAAGGTGCCGCTGTTGAGGCTAAGCCCGTTGCGACCGCTGAGGCCGCTGAGGCTACCTCGCAGGATGAGCCTCAGGAAGCTGCTGTTCAGAGTGTTGACCCGGTTGAGGCTGAACGTGAGGCTATCGAGCGTGAGCTGGAGGCTGAACTCGCTGAGAAGCAGGCTGCGAACGAGGCTGAGGCAGCTGCCGAAGCTGCTGAAGAGCCTGTAGTTGAGACTGCTGAAGAGGGTGCCTCCGCGGGTCTGCTGACTGCTGCAGGTCTTGCCGCTGCCGGTACTGCTGTGGCTGGTTCTGCCGCTTCTGCGCAGGAGAAGGAAGACGTAGAGGAGGCTGTTGAAGCTTCTGCCCAGCCTGCCGCCCAGCCTGCCCAGGCTGAGTTTGCGCCGGTTGAAGCTGAGTTCGAGCACGATTACGAGAACGACCCGGTCTTCGGTGCGGCTACCGTAGAGCCCGAAACCGAGCATGCCGAAGAATCTGCCGCTGAGGTAGTCGAGGCATCTGCCGAGGACTCTGTAGAGCCCGGCGAAGACATGGAAGCCGCCCTGGCCACCATTGTCGCCAACGCTCAGAAGAAGCTGGACGCTGAGGAAGCAACAGCCCCCGCAGTTGCTGAGGAAGCACCCGCTGAGGAAGTTTTGGCTGCCGAGGAGCAGAAGGCTGCCGCTCCCGTGGTTGCTGAGTCCTTCACCCTGGACCGCACCCAGCCCGTTGAAGAAGCTGCAGATGAGCCGATCGCAGAGAGCTCCGAAGAGCCCGCCCTGCCCGCGTTCTTGGACGACTCTGAACTGCTGCCTGAGAAGGAAACCTCCGCCGCTTCCGCTGAAGCGCCCGCCGAGGAACCTGCCCTCGTAGACGTTGAGCCTGCCGCTGAGAGCGCATCTGTGGCTCCCGGCCTGGCTGGTGCTCTTGCCGCAGCTGCCGCAGTGGGCACCGCCGGCGCCGCTACGAAGGCTGCCGAGGCAAAGGCATCTGAGGCGAAGGCTACCGGCGCTCAGGAAGAGCCCGCTGAGAAGGCCGCTGAGCTCAAGACCGTTGAGGTGGCCCCCGCGGCTAAGATTGCTGAGGCTCCCGTAGCGGTTGCACCCGCCTCCGAGGCTACCGATCAGACTGCCCCGGCAGCACCGGCAGCAGAGGTAGCAGAGGCGGCACCCGCCTCCGAGGCGACCACCCCGGTTGCCCTGCCGGAGAGCACCCCGGCAGGTATCTCCTCCAGCATCTCGGCATCCGCGCTGAGCGAGCTCAACCAGCTACCCACCATCGTGGCTGAGCCGGACACCCCCTCCGCCGCGGTGCAGAGCCCGCTGGTTCCCTCGGAGACTCAGCTGGCAGCCGGCAACCTGGTTCTGACCGAGGCTCAGGTCGCTCAGCGTCTGGCGCCGGTTGTCGAGCACCTCTTCGGCGAGAACGGCACCGCAAAGGATGCCACCACCGTGCTGATTCGTGTACGTGCCCTCGGCTCCTACTACGACGCCCTGACCCACGTGCGCCGCAACGGTTTCTGGGAGCAGGTCCGTACCTTCGAGCTGATTCCCGAAACCCTGCTGGACATCCCGGCGCTGAAGACCGACTCGTACAGCGAGGGCGAGGGCTCGCCGCTGGCTATGAGCCTGACCTTCACCCCGGGCGTGCCGGTTCAGGCGGCATTCGATTATGCGAATGAGCAGGCGTTTGTCACCTACCCGCGTCCGCTGGATGCTGAGCGTTACGTTGAGGAGCTGCGCATGTTCCCGCGTCTGGGTTCGAAGATCCCGGCTCATATGACGAGCGCGCTTTCGCACTGGAACCTCTAAAACCTTGTAAGGTGTGCCGCGCCGGCTCCCCGTGTGGGGGTCGGCGCGGCGTGCTATGTTTGTCATTTTTTCGATGAGGAAGATTGTTATGACTGATACCCCTAATACTCCTGAGGCTTCTGCGGCGCAGAACGTTCAGGACACTGCTGCCCGCGCGGCTGAAGCTTTTGGCGCCCTGGTGGAAACCATGGCGCTGCTGCGTGCACCGGGCGGTTGCCCGTGGGATGCTGAGCAGACTCATGCCTCCCTAATCCGCTACCTGGTGGAGGAAGCCTACGAGGTTGTCGAGGCGGTAGAAACCGGTGGAGAGCCGAATATGCCGCTGTTGCGTGAGGAACTGGGCGACGTGCTGCTGCAGGTGGTGTTCCATTCCGATATTGCTGCGGCAAACCCGCAGGGCTTCGACATCGTGCAGGTGGTTGAGGGCCTGGTGCAGAAGCTTCGTTCGCGCCACCCGGACGTGTTCACGGCTGAGTCTGAGGGCTCTTCGGAGGCGCCCCGCACCGCAGCTGAGCAGCAGGCGGCGTGGGATGCGTTGAAGAAGAAGGAGAAGAGCGACCGTGGCGCGCTGGACGGTATTCCGCCGCATCTGCCGGCGCTCGCTATGGCTGAGAAGACTGCTGTGAAGGCACGTAAGGCGGGTATTATTCTGCCGCCGGAGCCTACGAGCATGGAGGACGACCTGCGCTATATGCACACTGAAGAGGAATTCGGTGAGTTGCTCTTTGCGTTGGTGAGCCGCGCACAGCGTAATGGTTTGGATCCGGAGCGTGCCCTGCGTTCGTACACTCGCCGCTATATTGCTCAGCATACGCATGATGAGCCGAGCTATTAGAAACGCTGGTTGAGTTCTTCTGTGAGGCGCTTTGAAATCTGTTCTCTGAGGGAATAAGAGATTTCAAAGCGCCTTCTGTTTGTTTGGGGTTGTGTTGGGCGGCCGTGAGTATGCTCGTGGCACATGCCCCGGCATTTGGGCTCATGTTGTGCTTTGGTCGAGTACCCACACCCTCCCAATGTGGGGGAGTGTGGGTCTTGTTCCGCTTTGTAGCGCCTGACTAAGGGTTATTGAAACCTTCATTAAGGCAATAAAAAAGCGGTGGCAACTAGTGTGTTTGTGTGGGAGTTTTGCTAGAATTTAGGGGACGCGACTTGTCCACTACCGGGTGAGCCGTTCACATCCTTGACATCTCATAAGGAGAACAATTCATGGCTGTTATTACCGCAGTTCACGCACGCCAGATCCTGGATTCCCGTGGCAACCCGACCGTTGAGGTTGAGGTTCTGCTCGAAGACGGTGCTTTCGCACGCGCAGCTGTGCCCTCGGGCGCATCCACCGGTGAGTGGGAAGCTGTTGAGCGCCGCGATGGCGACAAGTCCGTATACCTGGGCAAGGGTGTTCTGGGCGCAGTGAAGTCTGTTATCGAAGAAATCGCTGAAGAGGTCATCGGCATTGAGGCTTCCGACCAGCGCGCTGTTGACGCAGCCATGATTGCTCTGGATGCAACCAACAACAAGGGCAAGCTGGGCGCAAACGCAATCCTGGGTGTCTCCCTGGCTGTTGCTAAGGCAGCTGCTGAGTCCGCTGATCTGCCCCTGTACAAGTACCTCGGCGGCCCGAACGCTCACGTTCTGCCCGTCCCCATGATGAACATCCTCAACGGTGGTTCTCACGCAGACTCCAACGTTGACATCCAGGAGTTCATGATTGCTCCCATCGGCTTCGACAACTACTCTGACGCTCTGCGCGCAGGTGTTGAGGTTTACCACTCCCTGAAGTCCGTGCTGCACGACCGCGGCCTGGCAACCGGCCTGGGCGACGAGGGTGGTTTCGCACCCAACCTGGAGTCCAACGCAGCCGCACTGGACCTAATCGTTGAGGCAATCGAGAAGGCTGGCTACAAGCCGGGCGAGCAGGTTGCACTGGCACTGGACGTTGCATCCTCCGAGTTCTACAACGACGGCGCATACGAGTTCGAGGGCCAGAAGAAGTCCGCAGCTGAGATGAGCGCATACTACGCTGACCTCGTTGCAAAGTACCCCCTGGTTTCCATCGAGGATCCCCTGGACGAGAACGACTGGGAGGGCTACAAGACCCTGACCGAGCAGATCGGTGACAAGGTCCAGATCGTTGGCGACGATCTGTTCGTGACCAACCCCGAGCGTCTGGCTCGCGGTATCGAAGAGGGCGCAGCTAACGCTCTGCTCGTGAAGGTGAACCAAATCGGTTCGCTGACCGAGACCCTCGACGCAATGGAGCTGGCACAGCGCCACGAGTACCGTTGCATGGTTTCTCACCGTTCCGGTGAGACCGAGGACGTCACCATCGCTGACCTGGCTGTTGCAACCAACGCTGGCCAGATCAAGACCGGTGCTCCCGCACGTTCCGAGCGCGTTGCTAAGTACAACCAGCTGTTGCGCATTGAGGAAGAGCTGGGCGACGCAGCTGTTTACGCTGGCAAGTCCGCATTCCCCCGCTTCAAGGCATAAGTTACTGAAGCATCCGACCGCGTGAGCGGTTAGACGTCAGGGAGGCGGTGCTACCCCGTAGGGGAGTGGCACCGCCTCCTTCTCTGTGTGCGGTCTATCAGCTCAGGTATGCCGTGGCAGGGTAGAATGTATCGCTTGCAACATAGAGCTGGGGAAGCTCTCTGAACCCGGTAGAATATGAAGGAAGCGCTTAGCGGTACAGAATGGAACGAGGGACAGAGCAATGAGCCAGCGAGCAAACCAGCAGACCCGGTCGCACTCTAAGAGTTCCACCGAACCCGCTCAGGGCGCTACCACCTCCGAAGAACCGCGTGGCGCCGCTAAGGAAGCCCGCACCTCCCTGATGAAAAAGGCTAGTGCCCTTTTCTTCGGCGTGGGCTTGAACCAGCGCCACCCCGAGCGTGAACGTCAGGCGCAGGCTCGCCGTGAGGAGCGTGCCCGCCGCCGCGCCGCAGCCCAGCAGGGCAGTGAAGAAGGCGGATACGATGCCCCCGTGGCGGCTCATATGTTCTCCGGTCGTAGCTTCCTGACCGCTGTTGTGGTGGGCGTGATTGCGCTCGGTACCGCATACCCGGTGGTCACCTACATTGACCAGGACCGGGAAATCAAGCAGATCAACACGCACATTTCCCAGCTGCAACAGGAGAACGCCCAGCTGAAGGCGGAGCAGACCTGGTGGAACGACGACAACTACGTTCGTCAGCAGGCACGTAGCCGCCTCTACTATGTGAACCCCGGCGACACCCCCTACGTGGTCACCGGCATTACCGAGGACTCCACGAAGGCGGACGGTACTTCTGCGAACGCGAAGAACGCCCCCGAGGAAGCCTGGACCACGAAGGTTTGGAATTCTCTCGAGAAGAACTAGCCCCAGCCACCGGCAGGAACCCCCGCCCTGGCAAGCACCCGGCATAAGCGGACGAGGTGACCCCTCGTACCAGAAACTTAGGATTATGAGCACCGAAAACACCATTGAAGAGCTGAAGGCACGCACCCCCGGCGGCTTCGGCGTAACTGTTGAAACCCTGACCCCCACCGAGCAGGACATCCGTGTTCTCTCCGCGCAGCTGGGCCGTAAGGTCCGCGACGTGATTGAGATTCCGGCACGCTGCGTGTGCGGTAACCCGCTCGTGGCTGCTACCGCGCCGCGCCTGAGCAACGGCACCCCCTTCCCGACCGTTTTCTACCTGGCGCATCCGGTGATTACCGCTGCGGCTTCCCGTCTGGAGGCGGGCGGCCTGATGTACGAGATGACCGACTCGCTGGCTGAGGACGCCGACTTGGCGGCACAGTACGTTGCCGCACACGAGAACTACCTGGCTGAGCGTGAGCGCATCCGCCTGATCAGCGGCACCGAAGAGGTCCCGGAGATTGACGGTATCTCTGCCGGCGGTATGCCGACCCGCGTGAAGTGCCTGCACGCTGTTATCGGCCACACTCTGTCGGTGGGTCGCGGCGTGAACCCGATGGGTGACCGCGGCCTGGACGCTATCGCCGAGTGGTGGACCCCCGAGGTCTGCTCCTGCGACCCCGCGTGGCGTGAAGAAGCCTAAATATTGATTCTGGTGCGCCCGCATCGTCTTGAAGGACGGTGCGGGCGCATAATAGATAGAAGAAAGAGCGCCGAAAAGCGAAAATTTTTCGCCTACGGCGCTCGCGTTGCCTTTTGGCACTGATTGGTATTGAAGACCTGAAAGGAACCCACCGTGCGCGTTGGAGCGATTGACTGCGGTACGAACTCTATTCGCCTGCTGATTGCCGATTCCACTACTGAGGTGGTGGACGGGGTCGAGAAGACCGTCCTGAAGGACGTGGTGCGTGAGATGCGCATTGTGCGTCTGGGTCAGGGCGTGGACGCGACCGGCTGGCTGGCGCAGGAGGCGCTGGACCGCACCTTCGCTGCGGCGCGTGAGTATGCGCAGCTGCTGAAGGAGCACGGCGCTGATTCGGTGCGTTTCGTGGCGACCAGTGCGACTCGCGATGCGGGTAACCGTCAGGTGTTTGTGGACGGTATCCGCGAGATTTTGGGTATTGAGCCCGAGGTCATTAGCGGGGACGAAGAAGCAGCGCTGTCCTTCGCGGGTGCGGTGCGCGCTGTCGGCTACGGTGATGGCGATACCCTGGTGTTCGACCTGGGTGGCGGTTCGACTGAGTTCGTGCTCGGCGACGAGTCGGGTGTGAAGGCTTCCCGCAGCGTCAATATTGGTTGTGTGCGCATGACTGAGCGTCACATGATGAGCGCCCCGTCGACTGACTCGCAGATTGCCCGTGTTGAGGCTGATACTGACGAGGCTCTCGAGGTAGCGCGTAAGACGGTTCCCCTGCAGGATGCGCGTCGCGTGGTGGCTGTGGCTGGCACCGCAACCACTGTGGCTGCCGCTGCGCTGGGTCTGGACCGCTACGATTCTGAGGCTATTAACGCTCAGAGCTTCTCCGTGGAGACCGTTCAGAAGACCGCCCGCTGGTTGGCTTCGCTGAGCCGTACCGAGCGTGAGGAGCTCGGCTACATGCACCCCGGCCGGGTGGATGTGATTGGTGCCGGCGCGACGATTTACGCCCGCATCCTGACCCGTCTGAATGAGATGACTGATGGTGCCGTGGATTCGGTGACCGTCAGCGAGCATGACATTCTGGACGGTATCGCTCTGTCCCAGCTGTAGGCCTGAGCGCTCGCGCCGTGAACCGATGGTGGTTCACGGCGCGGCTCAGCTTGAGGAGTTTTAATGGTTCGTTCTGAGCGTCGGCGAGGTATGCCCCTGATCGGCTGGTCTTTTGCGCCGTCTTCGGCCTGTGCGTCTCGTGTATTTGGTGTGCGCGCCTCGGTTGGTTCTGACCGAGGCGCTACTCGCCGCATCCGTAAGGGTGCAGCTTTGGGTGCTAGCGCCGCGTTGACTCTTCTGCCGTTGTGGACTCCGATGGCGCCTGTTGCCTGGGCGACGGACCCGACGCCTTCCGCGTCCCCGAGCCCGAAAAGGGAGGTGACTGCGACTCCTTCGCCGTCGGCTACTGCGGTGCCGAAGACTTCTGCGACTGCGAGTAAGGGCACGTCGACCACGAATGGTGATGATGTTCGTCAGCGTGAGTATTGGCTGAAGGAGTACGGTATTACGTCCTTGTGGTCGCAGGCTACGGGTAAGGGCGTGACGGTTGCTGTGATTGATACGGGCGTGGATGGTACTCACCCGGATCTTGAGGGTAATGTTCTGCGTGGTTATGACGCCTCGGGCGTGGGTAGCGAGGACGGCTGGAAAGGCCTGGGTGCTGAGCCGATGCACGGCACGGAGGTCGCTTCTCTCATTGCAGGTCACGGCCACGATACGCAGGGCTATTCTGCGATTGCGGGTCAGCCGGGTAAGCCGACCGGTGTGATTGGTGTGGCTCCCGAGGCGAAGATTCTGCCGATTTCGCTGAATATGGGTACGACCGGCGGTAAGAGTATTGATGAGCAGATCCCGGCGGCGGTGCGTTATGCAGTCGACCACGGGGCTCAGATTATTAACATGTCGATTGGCTCGAATAAGACGAGCTGGCCGCAGAGCTGGGATGAGGCGTTTGCCTATGCGGAGCAGAAGGGCGTGCTGATTGTTGCGGCTGCGGGTAACCGCGGTAGCGGCTTGACGCAGGTTGGTGCTCCGGCGACGATTCCTGGCGTGTTGACGGTGGGCGGTATTGACCGGAATAAACAGGTTTCTGAGGGCTCGTCGACTCAGGGTATTTCGATTGCTGTGGTTGCTCCGAGTACGGATATGATTGCGGCTGCTCCGGGTAATGGGTACATGATTTGGTCGGGTTCTTCGGCTGCTGCTCCGTTGGTGACGGGTGTTGCTGCTTTGTTGAAGCAGAAGTATCCGAAGGAGTCGGCGGCTCAGCTGGTCCAACGTTTGATTGCTTCGGCTGATGATGCTGGTGTGACGGGCCGTGACCCTTTGTATGGTTACGGTATTTTCAATCCGCAGGATGCGATGGCTTTGGCGGCGCCTACGGTGACGGCGAATCCGTTGGGTTCGATTTCTGAGTGGATTGCGGTGCACCGTAAGCAGCAGGTGAGTGAGCCGATTCCGAGTGATGCTGCGCCGGTCCATGAGGAGGGCGAGAGCATTGTGAAGGCGGCTGCGCCGGATGCGCGTCGCCCTCCGGAGGATCGTGGCTGGTTGCCACCGGTGATTTTGGCGGCGCTGGTGTTGTGGCTGACGATTATTACGGCTGGTTCTGTGCATCGTTTGCACAGGATGCATGTGAGCGCGGGGCAGGCTGCGCGGATGGCTCGTGCGGCGGCGCATCATCCGGGGTCTCATCGGGGTACTCGCCGGACCTCTCGTTAGTACTGTTTGATGACGTTTTTCTGTTGTACAGTGGCTTTTCTGTTCGCCCGGGGCTGACTTTTGAGTTGGCCCCGGGCTTTATTGTTTGGGTTGGGGGTTCTGGCAGGATAAGCAGTAATAAACGAAAATATCGAACACGCCGCGTAAAAATCAGAAAGGGTGTTTTTGACCGTAACCACCATTAAGGGGTGAACCCCGTTCAGATGCGCAAAACTTTTAACTTAGGGTGCGCCCTGAGACGGCATAAGTGCGAAATTACCTAAACAAAGGCGTAAAATAGAAGATAACAGGTATGTGATAGACAGGCTCGTGCTGCTAGCCACTTCGCGTTGCGCAAGGACTTCCAGAGCGGGCCGCTTTGTTCGTCAGGGGAGCTTTCGGAACGACCCGAAAGTTGCACATACCACCCTACCGGGGCTACCGAACCTCGGTACCTAAAGACTAGGAAGTAACAAAATGGCATTCACTAAGGTGGCACAGGACCGTCCTCGCGTCCTGATCGTCGGTGGCGGCTACGTCGGCTTCACCGTTGCTAAGAAGATCCAGAAGGCTATCAAGGAGACCGGTGGCGTCGTCACCATCGTTGAGCCGAACCCCTACATGACTTACCAGCCCTTCCTCCCCGAGGTTGCAGCAGGTTCCATGGAAGGCCGTAACGCAACTGTGCCGCTGCGCCAGCACCTGCGCGACACCGAGCTGATCCCCGGCCGCGTTGTCTCCATCGACCACGCAAACCGCACCGCTGTTGTTGAGCCCACCGACAACGGTGAGCCCTTCGAGCTGAAGTACGACGAGATTGTTCTCGGCGCAGGCGCTGTGACCCGCGCGTTCCCGATTCCGGGTCTGGCAGAGGTCGCTATCGGTCTGAAGACCATTGAAGAGGCAGTCTCCGTTCGTAACTGGGTTCTGGACCGCATCGAGGTTGCATCCATGCTGTCCGACGCTGAAGAGCGCCGCCGCGCCCTGACCTTCGTCATCGTTGGTGGTGGCTTCGCTGGCGTTGAGACCATCTCCGAGCTCGAGGACATGGCACGCGTTGCTGTCGAGCGCAACGAGCGTCTCTCCGTTTCCGACCTGCACTTCGTCATGGTCGAGGCTGCACCGCGCATCATGCCCGAGGTCCCCGCAGACCGTGCAGAGAAGGTTGTTGCAGAGCTGCGTGCACGCGGCATCGAGATTCTGCTGAACACCTCCCTCTCCGACGCAACCGACGGCAACCTGCAGCTGATCAACATGGCTGACAAGTCCCCCGCAGGCGAGATCAAGACCGACACCCTGATCTGGACCGCAGGTGTGGCAGCATCCCCGATGCTGAAGAACACCGACTTCCCGATCGACGAGCGTGGCCGCGTTCGCGTGAGCGCAGACCTGCGCGTCACCGGCGACGACGGCGTGGTTGAGGGTGCTTGGGCTGCAGGCGACAACGCAGCTGTTCCGGATCTCTCCGGTGGCGGCGTGGGCGGCTTCTGCGTTCCCAACGCTCAGCACGCTTCCCGCCAGGCTGTTGTTCTGGCTAAGAACCTGCTGGCTGCTCGCCGCGGCGAGCCCCTGACCGACTACTACCACGAGACCATTGGTGTTGTGGCAGGTCTGGGCCTGTGGAAGGGCGTTGCAAACTTCAAGGGCAAGACCATTGGCGGCCCGCTGGCATGGATCATGCACCGCGGCTACCACGGCTCTGCAATCCCCACCACCGAGCGTACCGTTCGCGTTATGACCACCTGGGCTCTGAACCAGATCTTCGGTCGCGACACCTCCTCGATTCGCCACCAGCGTTCCCCGCGCCTGGCATTCCAGGAAGCAACCGGTACTGCACCGGCACGCCAGAAGGCAAAGCTCTAAAATAGCCTGACTTAGGGGTACGCCCCTGGGATAGCGCATTTGAGATAAAAGCAATGGGCGGTGCGGAAGACTTTGGTCTTCCGCACCGCCTATTTTGCGCCTGGATGCTTGCGAGCTGTCTAGCTTAGCTCCCCACCAGCGCTTTTGCGTGATGCTTGCTGCGGTGGGGTGCGGGGAACTGTTTGAAATGTGTCTCTGCTTAGATTCGGGTGCGTTTTCGTGGAATAATAAATATTTGTGTCCCGGACTGTTCGGGATACGCCCTCATAGTCCAATTGGCAGAGACAGAGGACTTAAAATCCTTGTGTTCTGGGTTCGAGTCCCAGTGGGGGCACTGCATAGACACGCGTAGATGCGCGGTATAGATAGGCGGCGGCTCTTCCCGTAGGGGAGGAGTCGCCGCTCGCGTGTTTGAAGGTTTACATGTCTGGGTTTTTTTTGGGGGGGGGTAAAAGACGATGCCCCCGACCAGTTCGGTTGCCATGGGGATGCCCACCTGCTCGAAGGAAGCGATGGTACCCGTGGGCTCCACTCTCAAAAACGCCCGCATACCGTCTTCCGGAGCTCAAAAACGTGAGACCCTAGAAGAGACGCAGCCACAGATGCACCCCAGCCTGAATGGGGCAGCAGAGTCAGAAAGGCACAGCATGCAGACTATACCCTCCATCATTGCTGTCGATATGGACGGCACCTTCCTCACCGACTCCAAAACTTTCGACACCGAACGTTTCTCGCGCATCCTATCCCGCCTGCAGGCGCAGGGAATTCACTTTGTTGTGGCGAGCGGAAACACCTACGCCAAGCTGCAGGACTATATGCGCGGCTTCGAGAACCAGGGTCTCATCTATATCGCTGAAAACGGTGCGTATCTTGCCGATGAGAGTGGCAAGCTTGCCGTGCATCCCTTCCTGGATGAAGACGTGCCGCGCGTCATTGAAATCGTTCAGGGGCTAGACCAAATCGGTCTGCTGGTGTGCACCACCGAAGGTATTTACCTGCCCAAGGATCGTTGCGACCAGATTGTGCACATGATTCGCGGCTATTTTGAAGACACTGGTCAGGAGCTCCCCGAAACCCTCACCCTGGAGGACTTTGCGGCGTTCTTCTTCCCCGGCTCGGTCATGATTGACTCCATTGAGGATTTTGAGGGCGTCCCCATCAAGTTCCCGCTGCTGACCCCTCCGAAGCAGACCCAGCAACTGAGCGTCTACTTGCGTGAGGTTCTTCCGCAGACCGTTACCCCGATGGTCAGCGGCTTTGGCGCCATCGACTTGGTGCGCACCGGCGTCAACAAGGCAACCGGTCTGAAGGACCTGTGTGAGCGCCTGAACGCCGACCCGGAGGGTATTCTCGCTTTCGGTGACGGTGAGAATGACATGGAGATGCTCCGCTATGCGGGCTGGGGTGTTGCTATGTCTAACGCCCCGGAGGTTGTGCGGAATGCTGCTGACGAGGTGATCGGCTCGAACGAGGAGCAAGCAGTTCTGGATTATCTGGAGCAGCTCCTGGATCGTTTGGAAGCTTCGCAATAGAGACTTCACGAAGAGGCACACAGAAGCGTGGGTGAACCTCAGGTAAACACCGCCCTGAAATATTCTGGCAAGGTCGCTAGAAGCCCATGCTGGTAACGAACAGCGCCCGTGAGCACAGAATCTATCCGATATAATTAACAGAATTAGTTTTGTACCCGTTTAAGGAGAGAAAGATGGCGGGAAACCCGCTTCTGAATTCAATGACGAAGAATGTCACTCAGGGTGACTCTCGTTTCGGTCGTTTTGGTGCGCAGCCGCAGCAGACCAGCCAGCAGGCACAGTACGGTCAGCAGCAGACCTATGGCCAGTACGGTCAGCAGTATGATCAGCAGGGCTACGGCCAGAACACCTACGGCCAGCAGCCCTATGGCCAGCAGTATGGTCAGCCCCAGTACGGTCAGCAGGCACAGTACGGCCAGCCGTACGGTGAGGCTGACTACGGCGTAGCAGCCCCCACCTACTCGGAGCCCATCCCCGCCGGTGAGCGCCTGACCATGAACGATGTCTTGGTTAAGACCGGTATCAACCTGGGCCTGGTCGCTGTCGGTGCCGCTGTTGCATGGAATGCACCGGTGCTGCTGCTCCTGGGCATGGTTGGCGGTCTGGTCCTGGGTCTGGTGAACTCCTTCAAGAAGAAGGTTTCCCCGATTCTGGTCATGACCTACGCGCTCATGGAAGGTCTGCTACTCGGTGGTCTGTCCGCTGTTGTGGATATGCGCTACCCCGGCGTGGCAGTTCAGGCGGTTCTGGCAACCCTCGTGGTTGCGGGTGTGACCCTGGCTCTCTTCGCCAACGGCAAGATTCGCACCACCCCCAAGCTGAATAAGATTTTCATGATTGGTGCGCTCAGCTACCTGGGTTACGGCCTGGTGTCCATGCTGACCGCGGGTATCTTCGGTTCCTCGCTGAACAGCTTCTCCATCGGCGGTATTCCGCTGGGTCTGGTCGTTGGTCTGTTCGCTGTCGCGCTGGCAACCTACTCGCTGCTGCTGGACTTCACCACCACCTCCGAGGCTGTGGAGGCGGGCCTGCCCGAGCGTGAGTCCTGGCGCCTTGCTTTCGGCCTGACCGCTTCTCTGGTCTGGCTGTACGTTGAGATTCTGCGCGTTCTCATGTACCTGGCAAGCATCTTTAGAAACGACTAAAGCTCACTTTGAGGCGGCGGTACCGTGATGGTGCCGCCGCCTTTGCCGCTTTACTTCCCCGGTGCATCGAGGCGCGGGGAGAGCACACAATAACAACACCACACACCGCCTCCGATGGGGTAGCTGAAGCTACCCCGCACGAGTGCGACACCGATAACGATTTGGAGACACCGTGAAAATTACACCTGTTGCAGAAGAACATGTAGCCGAGGAGGAGCGCGGCTACCGGGTTCCTTTTGCCATGGAAGTTGCCGGTGCTTGGGCGTGGCGCATCATTATGATTGCCGGTGCCGGCTGGATCCTATGGAAGGGTCTGGGGCACGTCTCCCTGCTGGTTATTTCTCTACTGGTGGCTTTGCTTCTGGCGGCTCTGCTGAGCCCCGCCGTGATGCTTCTGCGTAAGAAGGGTGTTCGTGCCGGCGGCGCGGCTGCTATCGCCGAGCTGGGTCTGCTGCTGCTTCTCGCCGTGATTATTTCGCTGACCGGTCAGCAGCTGGTGCGCGGTTTTGTGTCCATGGCGGATAAGGCGATGCAGGGCTACCAGCAGCTGATTGCGGTGCAGACCAGCTGAACCAGCTGCTGGATCAGATGGAGAGTGCTGCAACCAATAACCCCAGCTCCGTGCTGCACGGTGTGTCTCAGGTGGGTTCGACCGCTGCCGATGTCGCAACCGGTGTGCTCCTAACCCTGTTCACGCTGCTTTTCTTCCTGATGGAGGGCGAACGCATCTGGCTGTTCGTCGTCGGTCTCTTCCCCAAGGACGCGCGCGAGGCCGTGAATGGTGCGGGCCGCGCGGGCTGGAAGTCTCTGGGCGCCTATATCCGCGTGCAGATTCTGGTGGCCGCGATTGATGCCCTCGGTATAGGCCTGGGCGCCGCCATCCTGGGTGTGCCCCTGGCGATTCCGCTGGGCGTGCTGGTGTTCCTGGGTTCCTTTATCCCGGTGATTGGTGCGCTGTTCTCCGGTGCCGTGGCGGTGCTTCTGGCGCTCGTGGCCCTGGGGCCGGTGCAGGCGCTGATTATGCTGGGCATCGTGCTACTGGTGCAGCAGGTGGAGTCGAATATTCTGCAACCGCTCATCATGGGTAAGGCTGTATCACTGCACCCGTTGGCCGTGATTTTCTCGGTGGCCGGCGGTTCCATGATTTTCGGTGCCGTGGGCGCGCTGTTCGCGGTGCCGACGCTGGCCGTGGTGAACTCGGTGGTGCGCTACCTGGCGAATCGCGGTTGGGAACACGATCCCAGCCTGCGCGATGAGGAGTTCCTCTTCCCGCACGAGGTGGCTCGCCGCGAGCAGGCTGAGGAGAAGGCCCAGGAACGGCAGGAGAGCGTCAAGAATCTGGCCTCCCGGGTGCCGAGCCGTCAGAAGGCTGAGGAGCCTGAGAACCAGGCTTCCGAGGCTTCGGACTCCTCCGAAGACTAGGGGCCTGCATCGAGCGGGAGGTTTTGGCGTAGGGCACCCCGCCACCCTCGATAACGCACCGCTAACTCGTCCCGGCGATACCGCCGGCCGCGATGCCGTCTACGGCGGTGTCTCGCCAGGGGGCTACTTGCGACCGGGTAGCCCCCTTCGCTGTACCCATCCTCTAAAATGGGATGAGCAATACATCACCATCCCGCGCCCGCGGGACAACGCACCGTCAGAATGGAAAACCCGTGAGCGTAGATCTCGACTCCCTGCCCGTGACCATTACCGATATTGAACGTGCCGCAGAGCTGCTCGAAGGCGTTATTGAACGCACCCCGGTCGCCCATTCGCGTGCCCTGAGCCAGCGCCTGGGTTCCGAGGTGTTCTTCAAGTGTGAGAACCTGCAACGCGCCGGTTCGTTCAAGGTGCGCGGCGCGTATGTGCGCATGGCAAAGCTCTCCGAGGAGGAGAAGAAGCGCGGCGTCGTGGCGGCGAGTGCAGGTAACCACGCTCAGGGTGTGGCTCTGGCTGCTGACCGTCTGGGCATTAAGGCTCGTATTTACATGCCGCTGGGTGCGGCACTGCCGAAGATTACCGCGACCCGTGATCACGGTGCTGAGGTTGAGTTGCACGGTGTGACCGTGGATGAGGCTCTGGCGGAGGCGAAGCGCTACGCCGAAGAGACCGGCGCGGTGTTCGTGCACCCCTTCGACAATGAAGACATTATTGCCGGTCAGGGCACGATCGGTTTGGAAATCCTGGAGCAGGTTCCGGATGTTGACACCGTGATTGTGGGTGTTGGCGGCGGCGGTCTGCTGGCTGGTCTGTCCGCTGCTATCCGTGCGAAGGAGCAGAAGCTCGGCAAGAAGATTAAGATTATTGGTGTTCAGGCGGAGCACGCGGCGGCGTACCCGCTGTCGCTGGCTGCGGATGCTCTGGTGCCGTTGAAGAAGGTTTCCACCATTGCTGATGGTATTGCGGTGGGTCGCCCCGGCCAGATGCCTTTCTCCATCATCAAGGAGCTGGTGGACGATGTGGCGACCGTGAGTGAAGACGATATTGCTCGCGCCCTGATCTTCCTGATGGAACGTAACAAGCTTGTGGTGGAGCCTGCCGGTTCGGTGCCCGTGGCGGCGCTGATGAACGGCAAGCTGAAGGAAGAGTACGGCGACCTGGGTACGGTCGTGTGTGTGCTCTCCGGCGGCAATATTGACCCGATGCTGATGCTGAAGGTGATTCAGCGCGGTCTGTCTGCGGCTGGCCGCTACATGACCGTGAAGATGATGCTTTCTGACCGCCCGGGTGAGCTGGCGACCATCTCCCGCATTATTTCTGAGAACGACGCGAACGTGACCGGTGTGGACCACACCCGTGTGGGTGGCTCGCTCTCCATGGGTGACGTGTCGATTACGATCGATATGGAGACCAAGGGTGTGGAGCACTGCCGCCAGGTTATTTCTGCCCTGGAGGATGAGGGCTTCAAGCCCATCATCGTCTACTAAGCTGATAAACTGCAATAGTTGCACCTGAGCCTTATAGGTAGAACGTAATTCAATAGATAAAAAACAGTGCGGGGTGCTGACCGTTGATGGTCAGCACCCCGCACTGTTTTGTTGTAAAACTACTTTTGTCTTTTAGCCCTGGTAAGGGGTCACGGAGACAATCTTGGCGCTCAGTTCCTTACCGTTCGGAGCGGTGTAGGAAACCTCGTCGCCCTGCTTAGCACCCATGAT
>QWCW01000163.1_pt1 | contig 46506 bp, 29 predicted proteins | sample 1972691 | NCBI WGS metagenome assembly QWCW01 (sample SAMN09866698, study PRJNA288562) | Human oral metagenome isolate pre2_saliva, whole genome shotgun sequencing... | reverse complement strand
GCGCTGAGTGGCGAAGAACAGTTCACGCTCAATATCGCCGGGGCGCAGAAAATAGGCGTGAATCGAGTGGATGTCCTTGCCCTCCACCGTGCGGTCGGCGGCAATAATCGACTGGGCAAGAACCTGACCACCGAAAGTACGCGGCTGCTCGCGGGTGAGCGTCACGCCGGTAGACACTTCATCACTACCGAAGGAGGCGGGCGCCGCCTCCACGGGGGAGAGGTCCAGCATCCGCATGAGGTTTTGGGTCACAGTGGGCTTGGTCATGGTTTTATTCTCGCACGTTTTCAATGAACCGGTTTCTGGCGTAGAGTGGGAGAGCATACTCTGAGACAACCACGACAGGTTGATTCGGAACATTGACTAGGAACGATGACCCGGATTGTCGATCCGGAACGTCTGCCTAACACACCATCGCATATATCACCCACCAACTTGCCACCGGGCAGGCTAACGCCGAAAAGGAGCAGAAATGACTACGCCGTCTGAAACCACCCCTGACAATACCCCCGTGCAGGAGAACGCTCCCGACCAGAACAGCGCATCGAACGCGGCAGCACCCATTGAGCTCAAGTACAACCCCCACGAAGGCGTGGAGGAACCCTTCCTGATTCTGCCCGGCGGCGCGCAGGGTGCCGCAGTGGTGAAGGACCTTGCCACCTACATCTCCCGCGCTCTGGCCGTAAACCCGGATGCGGCTATCCGCCTGACCGCGCGCGGCCACGTGGTGGCGGTATTCGCCTGTTCCCTGGAGCCGGAGGACGCCTCCTCGGACACCCCGGTCATTATGGGTCTGCGTGCCCTGCACCTGCTGGCTGACTCGACCCTGGACATGACCGTACAGGCGCAGGCGCTGCTGGACCGTCTGGCGCGTCTGCAGAAGCAGGCAGAAGAACAGGGTAACGAAGAGAACCCGCAGCTGGTGCTGTTCATGCCGCCGGTGACCGTCAACGCCAGCTGGGCTGGCAAGTCAGCCCCGCTCAGCGGCTGGTACGAGGTTGGTACCGTCCCGGTTGAAGAGTTCCACCGCGCCACCGCAGAAGGCCTGGAGGCGGTAGAACGCGCCCTGCCCGAGAACCCCGGCGCTGCTGTGCTTTCTACGGTGCGCTCGCGTATTTGGTCCTCCGATATGGTGCTGGAGTACCTACCTGAGTTCGATACCGTGCTTGTGCCGACCGGCGCGGCATTCGCCCTGCGCGTGTTTGGTTTCATCCCGGAAGGCTTCACGGGCGATCTGTCGCTGTTCGCTGCGCATGTTGGTTCGGAGGAGTGGCTGCGCATTGTGGCGCCCGCCGGTATGGTGCTGGTGCGCCGCGGTTCCGGTTCGCTACTCTAACTTTCCTCGAGATATTTCTAGACTTTTTACGCTGGTGGTGTGGGCTCTTTGCCTGCGCCACCAGCGGTTTTTCTATGCCGTATGACATCAACGGGGTAGTTGTAATAATGACATTCGATAGGGCATTACTTTACGAAAATAGGGTATTCTAGAGAGACTACGCCCTTTCACCGGGGCGTCTTTGACACACCGATTACCAGCCACACCGCACGGGAACTCTTCCGCCGCGCCCTCACCAGGCGCATCCTTCCCGTACGGATCGAAAGTGAGACCTATATGGATCTGATTGCAGTCGACATTGACGGTACCCTTGCCAGCAACCGAGATCAGATGGACAAGTACCTGACCGGTTTCTTCGCCAGCAACCGCCGATTCTTCAAGGCCATCCGCAACGCCACGGTCAATGTTGAAGTTGCCGACCGTGTTCGCGAAATTGCGGCAGACACCGGCGCAGAGGTCGTAGTAATTACCGGCCGCGATGGTACCTACATGAAGGAATTGAACCAGTTCATCGCCCGCGCAGGTCTGGAACCCAAGCACGTGTTCGCTAAGCCCGGCAACGACGGCTCCAACAGCCCCGCATGGAAGGACTCCATCATTGAGTCCCTGATTGCTGACGGCAACCGCATTATCCACGCTTTTGAAGACACCGACCACGAGGTGTACCTGCGCCGCGGCATTCCCGTCACCTGGGTCGCCCCGATTCGCGACTACATTGGCGAATGGCACTACGAGTCGATCGACATTGACCCGGTCGCCTGGGCTGCCGAGCAGCGTGAGAAGGAAGCCGCTCGTGAGCGTCAGAAGCGTCGCCTTGCGGAGGGCGTGCTCGCACACCAGAAGGCCGAGGCGAAGGAACGCCAGGCAAACGTCGCGGCATAAAACCCGCACACTAACTTGAGAGCTGCGGTGGGTAACCCACTCAAACGAATGAGGCGCCGGAAGGATTCAATCCTCCCGGCGCCTCATTCTAATGCTATATGCGTTGATCGAAGCTGATGTACTCGGCTGATTACACAGTTAGTTTACGCGGTGCCGAGCAGTTCACGCAGACGAGTCGCAAAGGGGCCCGCCAGCTTATGGTGCGCCTTCTCCTTCAGATGCACGCCATCAGCCATGTCACCCTCAGCCAGGTAGAGGCTCTGCCAGCCCGAGGTGTCCATGAACAGCACGCCGGTCTCGCGGGCACCCTGCCTTGCCACCTCGTTTGCCACGTGACGCTTATGCGCCACCTGCTTATCCGGTGCAGACGCCTCATCCATAGACACCACACCACCGAACACAATCTTCGACGACGGGTACATACGTCGCAGCTGCTCAATGACCTGAGTCTGGTGAGCGTTCACGTGCTCGCGCGCCTTCGTCTCATCCTCGTGAATGTAAATGTCATTGCCGGAGGCGTCCAGGTAAATCACGCCGGGGTTACCGCTCGGCAGAGCCCAACGGCCACCCATCACACCCTGATAGTAGGAGGGGCACACACCCTCGCGGGCAGTCACAAAACCGATGCCGCCGCAACGGAACAGGTACGGGACGAAACCTGCCTGCTTCAGACCCAAACCAACCCAGGAGGTTGCGGTCACCTGCGAGTCACCAATCACCAGGGCATCCTTAGCGCCAAGAACATTGGTGTTACGCGGCAGACCGTTCGCCTTATCCCAGTAGAGTTCAGCCTTCTCAAACTTGGTGTACAGAACGCCCTTCTTGGATCGCCAGCTCACCGGCAGACCCTCCCAACCGGCAAAGTCGCTGTACCCGCGCTGCTTCCACCAGTGCTCGTAGACGCCGGATTCCACCGCAACCGGACCGTACTTGGGGGTGTACATGACCACGCCACCCTTGAACTGCTGAACCAGCATGTCGGCGGCATCAGCGGAGGTGGAGAACGGCGCCTGAATCTCACCGGTTGCCTGTGCGCCCTCCTTGCCGAAGGCGTTCTGCGCGGTGCGTTCCATCTTCTGCGCCGGGGTGGTCGGTTCCGGAGTCGGCTCGGGGGAGGGGGACTCGCTGGGGCTTTCCTGCGCCGACTGGGTAGGCTCGGCGCCCGCAGCAGCGGTAGCGGCGGTGCCACCGGGCGCGATGAAGCCTCCTGCGGAGTACACGCCAAAGGAACCGGCGGCAACCACAGCAAGGATTGTGCCGGTCAGAGAAACTTTCGCGATAGGAGACTTGATAGAAGGCATGCACAACAGTATACGATAGGCGCAACCCCAAGTAGAGAGCTTTTGAGGGATATTCAAATGAAAATAACAAAAAATATGCACCGCAGTGACAAGAATTAGACTCGGTGCGCAACTTGGGGCACAACTCAAAATAGAACCGGCATACCCCCCATATAGAAACGTCCCCTCCCACCCCGAATCGGGGTAGAAGGGGACGAATAAAAACTTATGAGAGCAGGCAATGAACCCGCCTCAGCTCACAAGCATTGTTAGATGTCAGCCGCCTGAACCTTCAGCGCACGAGCCACGCCGTCGCGTGCCTCCGCAATCTGACGGTACAGAGCCGCAGCATCCTCAGGCAGAGAAGCCAGGTACGCCTCGGTACGCTCCAGCAGCTCAGCGGTCGGCTCGCTCGGGTACATGCCACCAATAATCTGCATGGAAATCTCGTGCGAACGCGAACGCCAAATACCCTCAATCTGCTCGAAGTACGGCTCATCGTACTGGGCAATCAGCTCGGGCTTGCCGGACTTGAAACCGGAAATAGCGTAACGCTGAATCATGTTCGACAGTTCGCCGGTCACCATGATCTTGTTCCAGTACTCAGCCTTAGCCTCCGCGGTCGGAATCGACGCGTATGCCTGAGCGGCGTACTGCTGACCGTTCGCGGTGTTGTCGTTCTCCAGCTCCGCAGCAATCTGCTCGGCGGAGAAACGGCCACCGGTAGCCAGGCGGCACACCAGGTTCCAACGCAGGTCAGCGTCAATATCCAGGCCCTCAAGGGTCAGCTCACCCTCGAAGAGACGCTGCACGTTGTCGTACTGCTCCTCGGTGCGGGTCTGGTTGATGAACGCCTGCAGCAGCTGCAGCTGAGCATCCGAGTCGGGCTCTGCAACGCATGCCAGCTCCCACAGACGGTCAGCGGCACGGTGGCGGGTCTCCTCGCGAGCCTCAGGAGCCACGAAGGAGTGCAGAGTAGCGGACAGGTTGTTGATCTGGGTGCGCAGAGCGGTGGAGTTGGTCTCCTTACCGATGTTGTTCAGCACCAGGTCAACGTACTTACGTGCCGGCATCTGAGCGTCACGCACAGTATCCCAGAGCGAACCCCAGACCACGCCGCGAGCCACGGACGAATCAATGTCGCCCAGGTGCTTGATAGCGGTCTCGATGGAACGCTCATCCAGGCGAATCTTAGCGTACGCCAGGTCCTCATCGTTCAGCAGCAGCAGGTCGGGGCGCTTCTTGCCGATAGCCTCCTCAACCACGGTCAGCTCGCCGTCAATGTCCAGCTCGATGCGGTCGGTGCGGGTCAGCTTGCCGTCCACCAGGTTGTAGAAACCAATTACCGCACGGTGCGGGCGCAGGGTCTCGAAGCCCTCAGCGTAGGACTGGCGGATGCCCAGGTTCGAAATGTTGCCCGCCTCATCATTCTCAACCTCAACGGCGAGAGTGTTCACGCCAGCGGTCTCAAGCCACTTAGCGCTCCACGCACGCACGTCACGGCCGGAGGTGCGCTCCAGCTCAACCAGCAGGTCATCCAGAACGGTGTTGCCCCAGCTGTGCTTATCGAAGTACACCTTCAGAGCAGCCATGAAGTTCTCCTGGCCAACCCACGCCACCATCTGACGCAGCACCGAAGCGCCCTTCGCGTACGTAATGCCGTCGAAGTTCACCTGAACATCGGCAAGGTCACGAATCTCAGCCACAATCGGGTGAGTCGAAGACAGCTGATCCTGACGGTATGCCCAGGTCTTCTCCGACGCGGCGAAGGTAGCCCACGCCTCCTTCGCGTAGCGGGTGTTCTCCGCAGCAGCCAGGGTCGACATGAACTCAGCGAAAGACTCGTTCAGCCACAGGTCGTTCCACCACTTCATGGTGACCAGGTCGCCGAACCACATGTGAGCCAGCTCGTGCAGAACGGTGATAGCGCGGCGCTCACGCAGAGCCTCCGCAACCTTGGAGCGGAAGACGTAAGTCTCCAGGTAGGTCACGCAGCCAGCGTTTTCCATCGCACCGGCGTTGAACTCGGGCACGAACAGCTGATCGTACTTCTCGAACGGGTACGGGGTCTTGAACTGCTCCTCGTAGAACTCGAAGCCCTGACGGGTCAGCTCAAACATGTCCTCAGCATCCACGAACGGCATGAGGGACTTACGAGCGTACACGCCCAGCGGAATCACACGACCCTCAGAGTTGGTCAGCTCGCTGGTGACCTTCTCGTAGGGGCCAGCCACAATCGCGGTAATGTACGAAGACATGCGCGGGGTCGGCTTGAAGAACCAGGTCTTCGCACGGCCGCAACCGCACTCCTTCTCCTCAACCTTCACCTCGGGCTGGTTAGACACAACCACCCAGTGCGAGGGAACGCGCACAATAAACTCGAATTCAGCCTTCAGGTCGGGCTGCTCAAAGACGGGGAACACGCGGCGGGAGTCCGGCACCTCAAACTGGGAGTACAGGTACACTTCGCCGTCGGCGGGGTCCACGAAACGGTGCAGACCCTCACCGGTGTTGGTGTAGAACATCTCTGCGTCAATGACCAGGGTGTTCTCAGCAGCAAGGTTCGGCAGCTGGATGCGCTCGCCGTCCGCCAGGTCGGTGCTCAGCTCTTCGCCGTTGAGGTTAATGGACTTGACCGAGGAGGTGATGGCGTCAATGAAGGTGGAGGCACCTTCCTGAGCGTCGAAGCGGATTTCAACCTTCGAGGAGAAGACGTCTTTGTCCTTCGGAAGGTCGAGTTCAATACGGTACGAGTGCACGCGCTTAATAATGGATGCGCGTTCGGTTGCCTCATTGCGGGTTAGGTTCAGGCCGGGCATACAGCTCCCTCTCCTTAGATGTGAATAGCGTGCCGTGTTGACACGCCCTGTCATGGTGCGCTGGTTCCCGAGGTGCGCGGCTCCTGCGACGCTGCATACGTAGCGCTGGAGGCGTTCAAGTTTGGGCGCGGCGAATCGGGACACCAAAAAGTGCCATATCCCACAGTCTACCGTATAGGTGGGGATCTAGAAGGCTTCGCATTACCCGAACCCGCGCGAATTCGATACAGTTAAGACAGAAAAAACCCAAACGGGGAGCGTATCCCACCTGATGGATGCGCGGCGCACTCTAGCAACGGCGCTCAGAACTGAGACCCGGCGCCTCCCACGAACGCACAAACGCACGTCACACCAAATCACCAGGAGAGTACCATGCGCGTACACATCGCAACCGACCACGCAGGCCTCGAACTGAGCCACTACCTGATCGAATCCCTCACCGCCGAGGGCTACGAAATGATTGACCACGGCCCCGCCGACTACGACCCGCTGGATGACTACCCCTCGTTCTGCATTAACGCAGCCCTTGGTGTGAAGCGTGACCGCGAGGCCGGCCTGGACTCCCTCGGCATCGTGCTGGGCGGTAGCGGCAACGGCGAACAGATGGCTGCGAACAAGGTTGAGGGTATCCGCGCGGCTCTGGCGTGGAACCACGACACCGCGGCACTGGCTCGCGAGCACAACAACGCACAGGTCGTTGCTGTGGGTGGCCGCCAGCACAGCAAGGAAGAAGCACTGGAAATCATTAAGATCTTCCTGGCTACCCCCTGGACCAACGAGGAGCGTCACGCACGCCGTATCGGCCAGCTGGCTGAGTACGAGCAGACCGGCGACATTGCCGGCAAGCAGATTGACGCTGCCTAAGCTCTAAAATCTGAGGCGCATAGTGCAGGCTATGCGCTTCAGTTGTTTCTGCACTCCATATAATTTGCACTATTTCTAGCCGACAAGTTTTTGAGGAGAACTCGTGCCCGAAGGCCACTCCATCCACCGTATCGCCCGCCAGATTAGTGACGTCTTCACCGGCGAGCGCGTGCAGGTTTCCTCCCCGCAGGGCCGCTACGCTGAGGGCGCCGCCCTGCTGGATGGGCACACCATCACCGGGGCGTACGCGCACGGCAAGCACCTGTTCGTGACCTTCGAGAACGACCTGACCCTGAACGTGCATCTGGGTATTTACGGTAACTGGAGCTTCGGCGGGGACGAGACGTTCACGGGTGCTTCGAGCATTGGTGCGCCCCGCAAGATCGGCGAAAAAGAATACGCGGCGGGGGAGGGGGAGCCTTACGCCGGTCCTCCCGAACCGAAGAGTACGGTGCGTTGCCGTATTGTTTCCGAGCACGGCTGGGCGGACCTGGTGGGCCCGACTATCTGCCGCACCCTCACGCCGGAGGAGGTGCGCACCGTCCGCTCCAAGCTCGGCCCCGACCCGCTCAACCCGGACGCCGACCCCGAACAGTTCTACCGCGCCGCACGCAAGAGCTCCCGCCCGATTGGCGTGATTCTGATGGACCAGGCGGCAATCTCCGGCGTGGGCAATATCTTCCGCGCCGAATCGCTGTACCGCCAGGAAATTGACCCGCTGCGCCCCGGCAAGAGCCTCAGCGACGAGGAACTGGAGCGGCTCTGGGAGGACAATAAACACCTGCTGGTCATTGGCGTGCGCGTGGGGCGCATCATCACCACCGAACCTGAAGACCGCCCCGGCGTGCCTGAAACCGAAGCGTGGCCCGACCACGCCAACTACGTGTACATGCACCACGGCGAGCCCTGCCGCCGCTGCGGAACCACCATCCGCATGGAGGAAATCGCAGGCCGCAAACTCTACTGGTGCCCCGGCTGCCAGGTCTAAAAACAGGTCTAAAAACCACCCGTATATTTGACAGCCCAGATGGAACCTCGCTACTATAGTCAAGTTCCATTCCGGGGATGTAGCTTAATGGTAAAGCCTCAGTCTTCCAAACTGATTACGCGGGTTCGATTCCCGTCATCCCCTCCACTCGAAGGCTCCGGCGCAAGCGCCGGGGCCTTTTGCGTTCCGGGATGGCGGGAATCCCTTCCGCAATTCCCGCCCAAGGTTGCCGGGATTTTTGCCCTCCAGCCCGTCATCCCCTCACCGCGCATCCACACAAAACACCCTACAAAACCAAGGGAGATAGGGGAGTACGCGCTCAGTGGAAATAAACCGCGCACGAGCTGCTGTGTTGGGCATTTAGCGGGAAAACAGGTAAACTAGGGCACTGACTGTGTTAAACACGCAAGTGTGCAACACGGTCGGTTTCACGGGGCGTGGCGTAGCTTGGCTAACGCGCCTGCTTTGGGAGCAGGAGATCGCAGGTTCGAATCCTGTCGCCCCGACGTGAAACGGTTGCCGCGACGCTACAAGGTCGTGGCGCTCTTTCCACTAAGCAACCGCGGCACACACGATTCGTGCCGCACCGAAACTATATGAGGAGATCACGGACGTGAAGACCGCCGTCGAGAAGCTCAACCCGACCCTCGCAAAGATTGAGGTCGAGGTTCCCTTCGCAGAATTCAAGCCCTACCTGGACCGCACCTACAAGAACCTCTCGGGTCAGATCAGCGTTCCCGGCTTCCGCAAGGGTAAGCTGCCCAAGCAGCTCATCGAGCAGCGTGCGGGCTTCGACTACATCGTCGAGGCATCCCTGAACGACGCTCTGAACGACTACTACGCACAGGCACTGGGCGAGAACGAACTCTCCCCCCTGGCACAGCCCGAGCTGGACGTTCAGTCCCAGCCCTCCACTGAGAACCGTGAGGCAGACCTCAAGCTGACCATCACCGTCACCGTCCGCCCCGAAATCGAGCTGCCCAACTACGAGGGCCTCGAGGTTGAGGTTGACGAGGTAGAGGTCACCGCTGAGGACGAGGTTCAGGCACTGGACGCTCTGCGTGAGCGCTTCGGCACCCTGAAGACCGTTGAGCGCCCCGCAGCTGACAAGGACTTCGTGACCATCGACATCGCAGCTGAGATCGACGGCGAGCAGGTAGACGCAGCAAACGACCTGTCCTACCAGATTGGTTCCGGCACCATGCTCGACGGCATCGACGAGGCTCTGACCGGCCTGTCCGCTGGCGAGGACGCAACCTTCGAGACCAAGCTCTCCGGTGGCGAGCACGCAGGCGAGCAGGCAGTCATCAAGGTCAAGCTTTCCGCAGTCAAGGAGCGCGAGCTGCCCGCCGCTGACGACGAGTTCGCACAGCTGGCTTCCGAGTTCGACACCATCGACGAGCTGAAGGAAGACATCAAGAAGCAGGTTGCAGAAGCTAAGGTTGCCGAGCAGGGCACCCAGGCACGCGATAAGGTCCTCGCAAAGCTCGTTGAGCTCGTTGAGATCCCCGTCCCCGAGAAGGTTATCGAGGACCAGCTCGAGCAGCACTTCAACAACCCCAACGCTGAAGCAGGCCACGACACCGAGGAGCACCGCGCCGAGGTTCGCGAGAACACCGAGACCGCATTCAAGAACGAGATGGTTCTCGACGCTGTTGCGGACAAGGAAGAAGTGACCGTTGACCAGGCTGAGATGATCAACTACATCATCACCATGAGCTCCCAGTACGGCATGGACCCCAACCAGTTCGCACAGATGCTGGACGGCTCCGGCCAGGCAGGCGCACTGGTCGGCGAGGTTCGCCGCTCCAAGGCTCTGGCAGCAGTGCTGAAGACCGCAGTGGTCAAGGACACCAAGGGCAACGTTGTTGACCTGTCCAAGTACCTGGGCGAGGGCGAAGAGGCAGCTGCCTAAATCCCGCCACGGTCTGCAAAAAGCCACCCCGCTAGAGGGCGTGCGCTGATTGCTTGAAACGTGTAGCCTCAGCGGGCATCCACCGAATTACCGGTTGGGTGCCCGCTGAGGCTCTTTTTCACCCCAAGTTACTTCGCCCGCAATTCCTCCCCGCAACACCCCGAATGCGCATGCAGGCTCGTCAGTACCGCATATGCTGGGCGCTGTGCTTCACGCTGTGCTTCACCCCCTGGCGAACGAACAACCCGAAGGGAAGCGGGGGAGAGCAACTATCGGTAAGGTAGTAGCAACGAAACTTTTCGCGTGCGCTCCGGCGCGTAAATCGCGCAAAGATGCAGCGAAGACCCATTAGAGAAGAAGAGGAAGAATGTCCAGCTACATGCCTCTGCCCATCGGCGCCTCCCAGGCAGCCGGCGTGGCGCCCGCGCCGTCTATGGCAACCCCCATCGTTGGTGCCCAGGAAGATTACGTCTACAACAGCCTCCTGAAGGAGCGCATTATCTGGCTCGGCTCCGAGGTGCGCGACTCCAACGCTAACCTCATCTGCTCCCAGATGCTGTTGCTCTCGGCTGAAGACCCCGAGGCAGACATCTACCTGTACATCAACTCGCCCGGCGGCTCCGTGACCGCTGGTATGGCAATCTACGACACCATGCAGCTCATCCCGAACGACGTGGTGACCGTGGTGACCGGTATGGCAGCATCCATGGGTCAGTTCCTGCTCACCGCAGGCACCATCGGCAAGCGCTACGCAACCCCGAACGCCCGCATCCTCATGCACCAGCCCCTCGGTGGTATTGGCGGTACCGCATCTGATATCCGCACCCAGGCTGAGCTGATTCTGGACATGAAGAAGCGCCTGGCAGAGATTACCGCTGAGCGCACCGGCAAGAGCCTGGAAACCATCCTGAAGGATAACGACCGCGACAACTGGTTCAACGCGGAAGAGGGCCTGGAGTACGGCTTCTTCGACCACATTGCGACCACCGCCGGTAAGCTGCCCGAATCGAAGAACGCATAAGGGAGATGCACATGAACTACCTGCCGAACGATATCACCACCTCGGCGCCGGCTATGCCGAGCAACCGCTACGTGCTCCCCAGCTTCGAGGAGCGCACCCCCTACGGTTACAAGCGTCAGGACCCGTACGCAAAGCTGTTCGAGGACCGCATCATCTTCCTGGGCACCCAGGTGGACGACGCATCCGCTGACGACATCATGGCTCAGCTGCTGGTGCTGGAGGCACAGGACCCCGAGCGTGACATCACCCTGTACATCAACTCGCCCGGCGGCTCCTTCACCGCAATGACCGCTATCTACGACACCATGCAGTTCATCCGCCCCGAGATCCAGACCGTGTGCCTGGGTCAGGCGGCATCCGCTGCGGCGGTTCTGCTGGCTGCCGGTACCCCCGGCAAGCGTCTGGCACTGCCGAACGCTCGCGTGCTGATTCACCAGCCCGCTCTGAGCGGCCAGCAGGGCGGTCAGGCATCTGACATTGAGATTCACGCGAACGAGGTTATGCGTATGCGTGAGTGGACTGCACAGACCCTGGCGCTGCACTCGGGCAAGACCTACGAGGAAGTTGACCGCTCCATTGAGCGTGACAACATTCTGACTGCGGCTGCTGCTCTGGAGTACGGCCTGGTCGACAAGGTGCTGGAGTCGCGTAAGCTGCGTAAGCCTGCGACCAACACCGCTATTTCCCACACCTAAACTTTAGTTTTGAGGAATATCCCCGAGTGTTTTTCGGGGGAGGGGCGGCATCGCTCCGTGTGCGAGCCTTCGGGTTGGTGCGCGGTGCGGTGCCGCTTCTTTTTGTGCACCGTGGGTGTATTTGGTGGGTCTCCGTGTGGTGCTTCAGTAGGTGACTCTGACCTGCACTTTACCCTTGTGAATCACCGTCATATCGGGGTGTGGAAGTTCCTGCCGCCGTCATAAAAGACGCGCTTTGTCATATGCCCGGTAAGTCCGTTCATTTGCGGTGCGTAATTCTTGGTTCCGGGGTGAACTCCGGTAGCCTTAGAAAAGGAGAAAATTCGAGTATTTCATACCGTTTTCTCACTCAAACTAGGGCGCCCACCACCCGCCGGTGCTCCTCCTGAGAAATCACCGCAGACATCAGGTCACTGACCCTTCTGCGCCGATTTCACCACGCCGATCGAAAGGGAATTTTCGTGGCCACAGACGTCATTGTGCCTCCCGAACAGCCCAACGCCAGCATGCGATGCTCCTTCTGCAAGAAGACTCGCGCGCAGGTTTTTAAGATTGTGCTCGGCCCGAATGTTTCTATCTGCGACGAATGCGTGGAGCTGTGCGAAGAGATCCTCGCTGAAGAGCGTCTGAAGGTGAAGGCCCCCGCCGCTGCGCCCGCGCCTCAGCTGGCTACTCCGCGCGAAATTTACAGCTACCTCAACGACTACGTCATCGGTCAGGACGCGGCGAAGCGCACCCTGGCGGTGGCGGTGTACAACCACTACAAGCGCATCCACGATATTGATAACCCGGTGCTGACCTCCCGCATTCTTTCGGCGACCGCGGGGGAGCAGGTGGAGCTGGGCAAGTCGAATATTCTGATGCTCGGCCCGACCGGCTGCGGTAAAACCTACCTGGCGGCAACCCTGGCGAAGAAGCTGGATGTGCCCTTCGCCCTGGTCGACGCAACCACTCTCACCGAGGCGGGCTACGTGGGTGATGACGTGGAGAACATTCTGCTGCGCCTCATCAACGCCGCTGACGGCGATATTGCTAAGGCTCAGCGCGGCATCATCTACATTGACGAGATCGACAAGATTGCCCGCAAGGGCGGCGAGAACCTCTCCATCACCCGTGACGTGTCCGGTGAGGGCGTGCAGCAGGCGCTGCTGAAGATTATTGAGGGCACCGTGGCGACCGTACCGCCGGAGGGCGGACGCAAGCACCCGGCACACGCGAATATTGAGATTGATACCTCGAACATTCTCTTCATCGTGGCTGGCGCCTTCGACAATATCGACGACCGCATCGCAGCCCGCGTGGGTGCCGGCGGTATCGGTTTCGGTGCTGAGCTGGGTGGCTCCGTGAAGAACCCGCTCGACCAAATTATGCCCGAGGACCTGGCGCACTACGGCATTATCCCCGAGCTGATTGGCCGCCTGCCGGTCATCTCGACCCTGAGTGAGCTCAACGAAGAAGAGCTGGCTCGCGTGCTGACCGAACCGAAGAACGCGCTGCTCAAGCAGTACCGTCACCTCTTCGCCCTGGACGGCGTGGACCTGGTCCTCGACGACGCTGCGATCGCGGCTATTGCCCGCCTCGCCGCCGAACGAGGCACCGGTGCCCGCGGCCTGCGCGCCATGATGGAGCAGATTCTGCAGCCGATTATGTTCGACATCCCGGACCGCACCGATGTGGTGTCCATCGTCATCGGTGAGGACACCGTGCTCAACGGCACGGAACCCCGCTACGTGTTGCAGGCACCCGACCCCAAAACCGAGACCACCCGCACCGTGAAGGGGGAGGCGAAGGCCGCCTCCCTGAAGGAAGCGGACCGTCAGGCGGCATAACCGAATACTTCCAGCCGATAGGCTAGGGAATAAAGAAGCCGTCGCCCCGGTTATACGGGGTGACGGCTCACTAGCAGGTACTGCTCTCGCTGGCATGTCCTGATGAGCGTGTACCGAAGAATAAGCGCCGGCTCATAGAAGCGGCTGGCGCAACCGTATGAGAGAGGAACACTCATGACTGAGAACGCACCCGCACAGATTGATTTCTGGTTCGACCCGATCTGCCCCTGGTGCTGGATTACCTCCCGCTGGATTGGCGAGGTGCAGAAGGTCCGTAATGTTGAGGTGACCTGGCGTCCCTTCTCCCTGTCCATGCACAACCAGGGCCGCGACCTGCCCGCCAGCTACCAGGCAGCGATGAACAAGTCCTGGGCGCCGGCCCGCCTCATTACCGCTGTGCGCGAGCTGCACGGCAACGAGGTCATCAAGCCCCTCTACGACGCTCTGGGCGAGCAGATTCACCACAACGACAACAAGGCTGATTCCTACCGCGACGCAATCGTCAAGGCGCTGGAAGAGGTCAACCTGCCCGCAGAGCTGGTGGATGTCGCCTTCACCGACCAGTACGATGAGCAGATGCGCGCCTCCCTGGATCTGGCACTGGAGACCGTGGGCGGCACCGATGTGGGTGTTCCGCTGATTTCCATTAACGGCACCGCTTTCTTCGGCCCGGTCATCTCCCCGAGCCCCGCCGGTGAAGAGGCTGGTAAGCTCTTTGACGGCGCCCTGGCGCTGGCTTCCTACCCCGGCTTCTTTGAGCTCAAGCGCCCCCGTAACGTGGGCCCGATTTTCCACGGCGAAAAGGGCGAAGCCTAAGAAGCCTGCAATGTGCTGAGAATCCTGCATGCCCGCAGGCTCGGTAGAGTCTGCGGCTGCAGAGCAAAAAAGTACCGCCCGGTCATGTACTGACCGGGCGGTACTTTTCTATTCACTATGTTGCGCTGAAACGTACGATCTACGCGCGGTGAGCGCTACTTGCAGAGGTAGCCTTGTGCGCCTTCTGCGCATTGTGCGCCTTCTGTGCATTGTGCATCTTCTGCGCTTTCAGCGCTTTCTGAGCCTTGCGCTGAGCCCTGTGCTCCAGAACCTTCGGGTGCGTTGCCCGCTGCACAATCTTCGTATCACGCATATGGAAGGTGCGGGTTGCCGTGTACTGGACCGCCGCGTCCGAGGTGAACGCCAACATCGCAAACACCGCAACGCCCAGCTGGAAGAAAATCGTGGACAGCGGCAGGGACTGATGGCCCCACAGCACACCACCGGTAATCGCCGCGAAGTTCAACGCTGTCAACAGCAGAGCCAGGCGACGAGCCTTCGACGAGCCGCGCAACGTACTCCACAGCAGGAAGAGGTGGGCCGCAGAATAGACGGCTACGAAGCCCACCAACACCGCGCTGGTGATGGTCAGCAGCACGTCGCTATCCACCTGATCGAATAGGCTCAGCAAATCAAGATCGTCGCCGGATCCTTCCTCCAGCAGCTTGGCTCGCAGAGCCGGGCGGCTGAGCGCCAGAATGACGCTGTTGATAATGTCTGCGAGGGTCACGGCGATGAGCATACCCGAACCGACCAGCAGACTCAGCGGCATGCGGTAGGCCAGGTCGTGGGCGCTGGAGAGGTGAATTTCTTCCTGCTCCTGTGGCTCCAGTCCCTCATTGTTCAGCACGATGACCGGGAGCGCGCCGTCCGTGCGGATCGCGTCACCACCGCCGTTACGGGCGTGATAGCCGGAGGAAAAATCGTGCAGAATCTCAACGTGAGTTTCCGGGTGAGCGTACTGAATGGACTCCACAATGTAGTCGCGTTCAAAGTCGGTTTCACCGTCAATGCGGTGCGTGACCTGCAGGGTGAAGAAGCTGAAACCCACACCGGAGTCGTAGGTGCCCGCCGCTAACCAATCCACCTGGTGACCGCCAGGCAGAAGCCAGCCGTCCGGGGTTTTCCAGAAGCGCACGTGGTGGCGCTTCTCGGGGTTGCCGTCCACTTCCTTCTGGTAGGCGAAAGCCTGCGTCTTACCAAAAATTTTCAGCGGGGAGACGGGCGCCTCCGCGTAGGAACGGCGGGTGATGGTGGAGATAATAATCTTCCAGGAGGAGACGAGGGTGACGTCGTCAGCACGGGTCCAGCCTGCATCCTGCATGACCTGGTGAATCTGCTCCTCGGTACCAATCAGGCCGATATTGACCGGGTCGCCGAGCAGGCCGTCCGGGGTGCGGGTGCGCCCAATGAAGTAATCGGGCACGTAGATGCGGGTCATGATGGCGTGAAAACGCGGTAGCGTCAGGTACGCGGTGACCGCCCAGAATATAAAGGCGATGGGCACGCCCCAAAAAGAGTGGCCGACCGTATTCGCCAGAATCATGAAGGTCAGCACGAGGGCGGCGACGCCGGCGAAGATAAAGAAGAGAGTGTCCCAGAAATCAACCCAGAAGCTACGCGGCACGAGGTCTTGCGCCGCACCGCGCGTGTCAATATCGCCACGGTAAACCGGTGGCGAGGTGACTGGGGGAGCAACATCGCTACGGATAGGCCGCAGGACGCGTTTTTGGTGGGACATTCCCGCCCTTTCTGCAACATAGTTAGGGTCTTTGAATATCCATAACTATAGCAAGGGGCAGGTTATGTGAAGTACGCATTCCGGGCAGGGCTTAATCGCTTGGCTCGATAGCCCCGCCGCAGAAAAACGCGGTACAACGCGGAGTGCTGGCGTTGCCGCGCGAAAGAAATAAAGGGTGACCCTACTCGGGGAGGGGCTTAGCCTCCACAGCGGCGCGTGCGGCGGCAATGGAGCTTTCGTGGTGCAGCATGTCGCGGCTTTCACGCATGAGGCGCACCCACTTGCGGGTCAGCTCCTCAAGTTGCTGAGCGGTCAACGAACCGGAGGCGATGCTCGCCTCATCGGTGGCGGCGCTGGTGGAAATATGCTGAAGCCAGAGTTCATACACTTCGTTGGTGTAGCTGGCACGCAGCGCCTGGGCATGTTCACGTGCCTGGCTGATGTACTCGTTCAGGCTTGCGTGGTAGTGCTGAAGTTGATCGGGGGAAATGTTTGCTTGCGCTCCTGGCGGTGAGCTCGGGGTTGAGCTCTGCCTCGCCTGGGGTTTGTTCGGTAATCCGGAAGAGGATGAGTATGAATTCATGAGGATATGGGGTGCGCCTACTTTGGCGCGGGTCAGAGTCAGGACGCATCGCTGCGCCTGACGGGTGGTTTATTGTCGTGCGGTTGGTCGGGGTATGTCTTGCTCGTACCGGTGATTTGTCTGTTGCTGAAGTTGAATAGAGGGTTGTTCCCGATGGTAAAACCCTCGCATCAACAATCATACATAAAGTGACAGTCAATCTCATAAGGTTGATTATGCTCTTTGCACATTGATGAACAGAAAAAGGGATTGAAAATCCCACATAATCCCTACAGAACAGCAGACTAAAACCCACATTATTGGGGGAGGAGGTTGTGAAGGTGCTAGGGATGGGTACGGGCACCCGCGGGTACCGAATGTGTAAAGCCTCTAGTCAGAGTCGTAAAAGCGCCATACAAAGCACCGCCCGCAGTCGAGCATCACGCTCTCCGGGTACCTTGCCTGCAGAAACCAACGAACCGCAGACACAGAAAACGGGGCGGTACCGTCAATCGGTACCGCCCCGTCCTCAACACCAACTCGGTGTTATGTCACTAAGCAATGAACGTTAGATTCGATTACTCAGCTGCTTCTTCCACAACGAGTACAACGTCGCGAACCTCCAGCTCGCCCTCAGCTGCCACCAGGGACAGCTCACGAGCGTTACCGGCAGCCTTCAGGTCAGCCAAGCCAGCGGCAATGCGATCCAGCTGAGCCTGAGGAGCCGCAATAGTAGCGGACTCAACCTCGGTGCGCTGCTTGACCTTCGCGTCGCTCTTAGCCTTACGCAGACCACCCAGAGCCTCAGCAACATCCGGCAGGATCTGCTTGAGCGACTCAATCTGAGCCGGGTCAGCGTCCGCCAGGACCCACTGAGCAGAAATGCCAGCAGTCGGGTTCTGTGCGGAGTACTCAGCCAGCAGGGTGCCCTCCAGGATGGGCAGTGCCTGCGGCCACTCGGCGCGGTGTACGCTACCTGCACGCCACCAGGACCAAATCTCTTCGGTCACGAACGGCAGGAAGGGAGCGAACAGACGCAGCAGAGCATCCAGGGTGGTTGCCAGTGCGGCAAGAACAGAAGCCTGCTCCTCTTCGCCGCGAGCACCGTACGCACGGTCCTTAATCAGCTCAACGAAGTCGTCGGTGAAGGACCAGAAGAAGCTCTCGCAAATCTGCAGGGCACGAGCGTACTCGTACTTCTCAAACGCTGCGGTTGCCTCTTCAATCAGGTACGCCAGGCGAGCCAGCAGGGAGCGGTCCAGGGCGTTGATGAGCACGCGGCCCTGAGCCTGAGAAGTAATGACAGACTTCTCGGTAGCGCCCAGGTTCAGCACGAACTTGGATGCGTTCAGCAGCTTGATCGCCAGGCGGCGACCAATCTTCATCTGGCCTTCGTCGTAGGCGGTGTCAGCACCCAGGCGAGCGGAAGCAGCCCAGTAGCGCACAGCGTCCGAACCGTACTTCTCCAGAACCTCGTTCGGGACCACAACATTGCCCTTGGACTTGGACATCTTCTTGCGGTCCGGGTCGAGAATCCAGCCGGAGAGCGCGGTGTTGTACCACGGCACGGAGGACGCCAGGGTCTCCGCGCGAACAGCGGTGGAGAACAGCCAGGTACGGATAATGTCGTGACCCTGCGGGCGCAGATCCATGGGGAAGGTCTTCGCGTGCAGGTCCGGGTTCACACCCCAGCCGGTCGCAATCTGCGGGGTCAGGGAGGAGGTAGCCCAGGTGTCCAGAACGTCCGGGTCAGCGATGAAGCCGCCCGCTACGCCGCGCTGATCCTCGGTGTAACCGGGAGCAGCCTGAGATGCGGGGTCAACCGGCAGCATCTCTTCGGTGGGCAGAATCGGGTTCTCGTAGTCCGGCTCGCCCTCAGCGTCCAGCGGGTACCAGACGGGGAAGGGAACGCCGAAGAAGCGCTGGCGAGAAATCAGCCAGTCGCCATTCAGACCCTCAACCCAGTTCTCGTAGCGGCTACGCATGAAGGAGGGGTACCAGTTCATCTCACGGCCGCGCTCGATGAGCTTCTCGCGGCGTGCAGCGTCACGGCCACCGTTGCGGATGTACCACTGACGGGAAGCAACGATTTCGAGGGGCTTGTCACCCTTCTCGTAGAACTTCACGGGGTGGGTAATCGGCTTGGGGTCGCCGTCCATTTCGCCAGCCTCAACCAGCATTTCCACGACGGTCTTCTGTGCGGTGAAGACGGTGGTGCCAGCCATACGCTCGTAGCGCTCGCGGCCCTCAGCGGAGGTGATCCACTCGGGGGTTTCGCGGGAGAAACGGCCGTCGCGACCGATGAGGGCGCGGGTGTCCAGCTGCAGTTCACGCCACCAGGTGACGTCGGTGGTGTCACCGAAGGTACAGATCATGGCGATACCGGCACCCTTGTCGGGCTGTGCCAGCGGGTGCGCCTTAATTTCGACCTCAACGCCGAACAGCGGGGAGGTGACGGTGGTGCCGAACAGCGGCTTGTAACGCTCGTCGTCCGGGTGCGCCACGAGAGCCACACAGGAGGGCAACAGCTCGGGGCGGGTGGTCTCAATCCAGACCTTCTCGCCGTTGGGGCGGTGGAAGCTGATGCGGTGGTACGCGCCGGGGCGTTCCTTGTCTTCCAGCTCAGCCTGTGCCACTGCGGTGCGGAAAGTGACGTCCCACATGGTCGGTGCTTCAGCCATGTAGGCGTTGCCTGCTTCCAGGTCCTTCAGGAAGGCGAGCTGGGAGACCTTGCGGGAGTGCGCGTCGATGGTGCGGTAGGTGCGCGACCAGTCAACGGACAGGCCCAGGGTGGTGAAGAGGTTTTCGAAGACCTTCTCGTCTTCAACCGCGAGCTCTTCACAGAGTTCAATGAAGTTGTTGCGGGAGATACGCGGCCACTTTGCCTGGCTGCGGTCGGGCTTGGGGGTGCCGTCTGCCTTCCAGGTGATCAGGTCGCGGAAGGAGTCGTTGTCTGCCACGGAGGGGTCGCAGAGAACGCCGTAGTAGTTCTGAACGCGGCGTTCGGTGGGCAGACCGTTGTCGTCCCAGCCGAGGGGGTAGAACACGTTCTTGCCGGTCATGCGCTGGTAGCGTGCAATGACGTCGGTCTGGGTGTAGGAGAACATGTGACCCACGTGCAGGGAGCCGGATGCGGTCGGTGGCGGGGTGTCAATGGAGTAGACCTGTTCGCGAGTGGTGTTCTCGTCGAATGCGTAGGTCTTCTCGTCGGCCCAGCGCTGCGAGAGCTTCTCTTCGAGGCCTTCGAGGGCGGGGCGGTCGGGAACGTTAATCTGTACGGGCGAGTCTGAGCCCAAAATGTTTTCAGCCATAACGGCTATTTTCTCATATTCACGGCATTCTCTCAGCTCCAGGGGAATTCTGCGCTGTGCTGTGCTGTTCGTACCGCTCGATGGCGGCTTCCAAACGTGCTAGCAGCGGCCGGTACCGGCGCGCGAACTGCGCCCTGCGTACTGCGGCGCGTACCCCGCTGGAGGCGGTGAGTTCCTGCCAGCTGGCGGGGTCGAGGTAGCTCTGCCCGAGCAGCAGATGCACCTCAGAACTGTAGGGGGTTCCGGTGGCGGCACGGATAGTGCGCGCCCGCTGCTGGAGTGCTTGGCGCTGCTCTTTAAGAGAGGTGATGCGCTGGTGCGGTATTGCTGTCATGTGGAGGTTCCCAATATGAGGAGTAATCGGCGATTCAGTGGTGAGCTCAGTGAAAAACGGAAATGGGGAGAGAGCCCCCTAATATGCCGCTCTCGGTTACCTGCAGTGTAGGCGCGAAAATCCGCAGTATCAACAGTCGGCGAATCCTTCTCAGGGGCGCGGGCACGGCGTAGACTGAAAGTACACGACCTTTGAGGAGTTGCCAATGAGTTCTCTGAGTATTTTTGGTTTGGGCACGTCTGAAACTGTTCTGCTGATACTGCACCTGGTGCTGGTTGCGTTGTGCGTCTGGCATTTGACGGTGCGTAGCGGCTATGGTGAGGCGCGTATGCGTTTCGTGCTACCGCTGATTATGTTCATGCCCGGCGCTGCGGTTCTGTATCTGCTGTCTGCGCGTGAGGGCACGGTCCCTCCGGACACAATCAAGACTGGTAGTAGCTCGCCCGTGTACTTTGAGCACCGCCTCGGATTCCGTGACGGCGGTAGGAGTCGTTGGGGTCTGCCTCGCCGCCGCAAGAAGTAGCCTGACAGAGCGCCGGGCGGTTGTGGTACCAGCATCTATCTCACTATCGAAAATTTCAAAATATATGCCCGCGAGCCTGCTCGAACAGAGCACTCGCGGGCATCCTTCTCATAGGATTAAAGTATGACTGAGAACACCCATATTCCTGCATCTCCTTTCCTGCCCCATACCGGCGACGGCAAAGTTGCCGTGGTGACCGGCGCCTCCAGCGGTATTGGCCGAGCCACCGTGCAGCAGCTAGTAGCAAGCGGCTGGACCGTCTATGCTCTGGCTCGTCGCACCGACCGCCTCTACACTCTCTACGCGGAAACCGGCGCTCACCCGGTGACCTGCGACGTGACCGACGAGCATTCCGTCCGCTTTGTTGCCGAGCAGATCCTGGAGGAGCAGGGCACCATTGACGCCCTGGTCAATATTGCCGGTGGTGCTATTGGCGTGGATAAGGTTGCCGACGGCAAGCCTACCGATTATTTGAAGATGTACCAGATGAATGTTCTCGGTATTCTGCACATGGTGCGTGCCTTCGCGGAGGCGTTGCGCCTGAACGGTCACGGCACGATCCTGAACCTGACCTCCACTGCAGCCGAGCACGGTTACGAGGGCGGTGCCGGATACAATGCGGCGAAGTTCGGCGCTCGCGGCCTGACGGAGGCGCTCCGCCTGGAAGAAGCGGAACATAACGTTCGCGTGATTGAGATATGCCCGGGCATGGTGCACACCGAGGAGTTCTCCCTAAATCGTCTGGGTTCCAAGGAAGCCGCCGAGCGCGTCTACGCGGGTGTTGAGAAGCCGCTGACCGCAGAGGACGTGGCGCAGACCGTGACCTTTGCGCTGAACGTTCCGCACCACGTGAACCTTGACCGCATCACGATTCGCCCGGTGGCACAGCCGAGCCAGTTTAAGGTGATTCGTAAGGAGAGCTAAGCTTTGTGCTCTTGCGTCCGCTGATGCGGGGGTAACTTGCCTCGCCTGCATTCCTGATTCTTAGGATGCGGGCGAGGCTTTTTGTTTGTACGCGGGGAGGTCTGTGGCTTGTGTGGAGCTTTGATCCGGGTGCCAAGCGGGGCGGGAATAGGTGGGGGAGAGGTATCAAGGAGTACTTGATGGAACTATAAAGTGGTACGTGAGACTTTAAGGTTCACCATGGTGAAATAGTTGGGGTGAAATCATCTATGGAAAGTATTATATTTTCTTCAAATGCAATCAAAATGTAGGGTTACCGGTGTTCACATGTCAATATATGACCACAAAACACCATAATTGGTCTGTAATAACCCTCAACTTGAGGGGTGGTTTTATAACGATTTCATTACAGTTACTTAAAGCGGGCATTAAGAGGGCAGAAGACTCAGAGTTGGGTGTTAGCCTTTTAGCAGTCACACCCATGTGTGAATCTGCGCGCCCCTCAAAGACGGAGGCACACCGCGTAGGTTCACCACCGATAATTCAGAGATCGAGGAAAAATGTCGAAGACTACCCGTCGCGTTTACAAGATCGCAGCTGCGGCAGCTTTTACCGCTGGTTCTGTGGCAGCAATCCCGGCAACCTTTGCGGCAGAAGCACCCGCCGATCAGCAGCAGCAGGTTGTTGATCAGAAGGCATCTTCTCAGACTTCTTCCCTGCCCGGCGGCAACGCAACCGAGACTCCCAAGGCTGAGGCAACCGAAGCTCCTAAGGCTGAAGCTCCTAAGGCGGAAGCTCCTAAGGCTGAGGCTACCGAGGCTCCCAAGGCAGAGGCTCCTACCCCCACTGCTCCGGCAACCGAAGCTCCCAAGGCTGAGGCTCCGAAGACCGAAGCACCCAAGGCTGAGACCCCTGCCCCCACCGCTCCTGCAACCGAGGCACCTAAGGCTGAAGTACCCAAGACCGAAGCTCCTAAGGCTGAGGCTACCGAGGCTCCCAAGGCAGAGACCCCTGCCCCCACTGCTCCGGCAACCCCTGAGCCCACCACTCCGGCAACCCCTGAGCCGACCACCCCCTCCACCCCGGCTCCCGAGGCAAAGCAGGCTGATCCCTCCGTCATTATTGAGAATGCTCACTTCCCCGGTGACGCGCAGTTCAACACCGTGAACGTTGTTGGCACCGGCTTCTACGGTGAGAAGGTTGGCCCCGGCGTTCAGGTCAGCATCTACGCACTGGATGCAAACAAGCAGGTCACCGGCGATGCTATCGCTACCGTCTCTGTGTCTGCAGATCAGATTCAGGACGGCTCCTTCAAGACCGCCTTCACTGTTGAGGCAAGCAAGCTGCCCGCAGGCGCATCCTACGCTCTGGTTGCTGTCAGCAACCCGCAGGGTCAGCCCGATCAGAAGCTCGTGGCTCTCTCCTCCTTCAAGGTCACCGATTCCGCTTCTCCCGAAGCTCCGAAGACCGACGAGACCCCCGCCCCTGAAGCTCCCAAGCCTGAGACCCCCAAGGCTGACGAGACTCCCGCTCCCGTAACCCCGGCACCCGAGACCCCGAAGGCTGACGAGACCCCGGCACCCGAGGCTCCCAAGACTGAGACTCCCAAGGAAGAAACTCCTGCTCCGGAAGCCCCCAAGGCTGAGACCCCCAAGGCTGACGAGACCCCCGCTCCTGAGGCGCCCGCGGCACCCGAGAACGCAACCCTCACCACCGAGGATGCTTCCCTGAACCCGAACGACCAGTACAACGTTCTGACCTTCAACGGCTCCGGTTTCACCCACGAGTCCGTCGCTAACGGTGTGCAGATCGCTATCTTCCGCCTGGATGCAAACGGCAACATCACCGGTGATGCTCTGGCAACCCACGATGTGCCCGCTTCTGAAATCGTGAACGGCACCTTCCGCGTCAAGGTCAGCGTTCTTGCTGAACTGCTGCAGCCCGGTTACGCCTACGCAATGGTGGCAACCAGCGACCCCAACGGCCCGGTACACCAGGTGGCAGTCACCACCGCTACCGTGAGCGATGCGAACAACCCCGCACCGACCCTGCCGGCAGCTACCGAGGGTGACAACACCACTGTTCGCGATAACGGCGACGGCACCACCAGCGTCTTCACCGCTGAAATGCGCGAAGATGGTTCGGTTGTCGTAACCGAGACCCGCATGCCCACTTCTCAGGCACCCAAGGCTAAGGTTGGTAACGCATCCGCTGCTACCTCCTCTAACTCCAAGGGCCACACTGTAGGTGTCTCCGGCACCAAGGGTTCTTCTTCGGCTTCCTCGAAGCCGCAGCTGGCTAACACCGGTGCTGAAGGTGTTGCAGGTATCGCAGGCGTTGGCGCCGCAGCTCTGATTGCTGGTGCTGCACTGATGCTCCTGCGCCGCCGCAGCCTCTAATAGCTCAGCCTCTATAGGCTAGGCTCTGAATATCTGATACTCGCCGCAAGGTGAGTGATTCAAGTGCCGCCAATACTCTGAAAGGGTATTGGCGGCACTTTTGCATGTCAGCAGTTTTGTATGTCAACAGTTTTTGTTGAGCTGTTCTTTGGATCTGGGGGGGGGTAGTTGTGTGTGGCAAGGTGTGTGCGGCAAGCGGGGTGAGAGGGGTGGCTCTTCCGTATTGGGGGTGCAGGCTGGCGTAACGGAATGATTTTGTCGACTTATTTTGTGCGTGGTTATTGGTACGCACGCTTTTAATCAATGTGCGGGAAAAGGCGCTGTGACCTGCATTTTTTCACTTAAAAGAAATAAATTAAATGCATGAATGTGCAGAATATTTTTATCTCAAATCCATTAAAACTGCATATGCATGCAATAAAACCTTGAACCTCAAGGGAGAGTTGAAAAATTTCGCCTAGTCCATGTAATTTGAGTGCTCTTGATACTGTTCTGGAGGGTAAAAAATATTCCATGTGGGTTATTGCACAAGAAAATAGTCAGGACGTAAAGCGTATTTACAGCAATAATCTAAAAAGTATTGTTAGTGTGGAATTACCGATAAATAGAGCGATTCCCTTCGCGGTAACTTCCACTATTACAGGAATGTTATGACTAGTCCGTGCGTTATAGTGTTCATTCCTGAAGAGGTATCCAACCATCTTCACTCCGTGGCACCCTCCGGAGGGTATCGTTCACACTCACAGAAAAGGTGTGTTCCATGCCCGAACCCGCTCACTCAAAAACCCGTGCAACAGCCGCTATTGCTGCATCCGTCCTGTCCGTTACCGGTGTTGGTGCTGCGCACGCAGATGTGCAGGTGCAAAATAATGGCGGAATTGCTTCATCGACTGCGGTAGAACCCGACAATCCCCCCTCCGCAACAAACGCAACCCCCATCGAAAACGTTGCCACCCAAACCTCCCCGCAGGTGTACGTCGAGCAGGGTGTCGTCATTAACCCGGCACGTTCCCAGAGCATCACCGTCACCGGTGAAGGCTTTACCGGCGGTGCCGTTGAACGTTACGGTGTGGCAGTGTACGTGAGCGAATACCGCCAGTACCCCCTCTACGCACTGGGCCGCGGCTCTGCAGTGACGATGACCCTCGTGCCCGAACTCGATGTGGACGGTGGCCGTTTCAGCACCCAGTTGACCCTGCCCGCAGGTACCCTCGACCCCAACCAGCAGTACGTCGTCGCAACTGCCGTGGTTGACCCTGCCAAGGGCTACGCGACGGAGGATCCCTCCTACAACTCCTCTGCACCGCTGGAGCTGCTGCCCGCAGACACTCAGGATGAGCCGCTGAATGCTCAGATTCTCTCGGGCCAGATGGAAATTCCACAGGAGAAGAACCTGGTGGTTTACAAGGTCACCGGCCTGGGTGAAGCGCAGGCATTTGAAGTGATGACCTACGTCTACGCCTTGGATAGCCAGGGTAACCGCATACTGCTGGCTGTTTCTCCCGCGCGCGCCGACGTTGTGAACGGTACCCTCCTGGATGGCATTGAGGTGCCCGGATCCAGGTTGGAAGAAGTGCAGGCTGTTCACGAAGACCTGCGCTATGTGCTGAGCGTTGAGGTTGCACCCTCTGCCGCTAATGGTTACACCGCCCAGGAAGTTGAGGTTCCTTTCATGAATGGTTGGAATGTACAGCACGGCTCCGCTCCGGTTGCCACCGCCGAGCGCGCAATGGCGGAGCAAGAACTGGCTGAGAAGAAGCAGGTCAGTGAGGAGGTGCCGGTTGAGCAGGCTACCCAGCCGACTCAGGGTGTTCAGTCCGAGCAGGTGGCCTCCTCGAATACTGTCGAGCAGTTCGACCACGTGCTGCCCGAGGATGATCCGCGCCGCCACTACGACCTGCCGCGTAACACCCTCTTTGACCGCGTCCATGACACCACCAAAGAAGACACTACCGAAGAACAGACCTCTAACCCTGTGATGACCGCCCGCCTGCACGTAGAAGAAACCGTAGTTCCCGAAAACGACTCCGAGAAGACTCTGACCGTGCGTGGTGAGGGCTTCGCCGGCGTCGGCTCGGTGCACCTGATGGTTAGCGCTGTTGACGAATATGGTGTGGCAACCGGCGGCATGATTGCCTCGGCTGATGTCTCTGAGGTTGACGCATCCGGCGCGTTTAGTGCTCAGGTGCAGATTCCCGGCTCGGCGCTCAAGCCCGGCACGACCTACCGCGTGAGCGCTGTGGCGGAGGATGAGCAGGGCACCGTGCGCATGGTCAACGGTGGCTTCACTGTTGAGCGCGATAGCGTGGATAACGCATCCGCAACCCCTGAGCAGGATGCACCTGCGGCTGAGGCTCCCGCAGCTGATGCCTCGGTGCCCGCTGAGCCCACTGAATCTGCACCTGCTGGATCTGCTCCCGTGGCTGATCAGGCTTCTGCCGCCGAGCAGAAGGCAGGGGAGAACAACGCTGAGCAGAAGAATGAGGCTCCGGTTGCTACCCAGAACGCCCCTGCTCAGAACGCCCCTGCTCAGAACGCCCCTGTTCAGAACACTTCCGCCCAGAAGAGTGAGGCGCAGAAGGGCGATGCTCAGAAGGTTGAGGTGCAGGCGTCTGGTGGTCAGAAGGTTGCCGCTGCTACCCAGTCGAAGCGCGAGCAGCTGGCGGCTACCGGCGCCTCCAATATGCTGGTTATTAGCGTAGCTGGATCGCTGTCGCTGCTTGCCGGTATGCGTTTGAGCCGCCGTCGCGGTGAGGAGTCGCTGTGAAGCGCCTCCGGTCACCGATATCAGAGAACCGTTATTCTGCGCCTACTTCCGACCTTTGGGCGCAGGAGTCACACGACGATTCATCACACTCACTCACGAAAATAGGTGACCATGTTTTCCACGCAGCGAACTGCTCGCGGCGCGGCGCTAGTAGCGTCTGCCGCCCTCGGTTTGGGCGGCTCCGTCGCGCCTGCAACTCTGGCCCCCGCCACCTTTGCCTCTGCCGCTCACGCGCAGACTCAGCAGACCCCGAAGCCTGAACTTCCCATCGCCGTTGCCGCCGATATGGTTAGCCACGACATTACCCTGGACCTGGTTGCTCAGAGCAATGACTACACCCTGCTGTCGTTGACCGGTGTAACTTCTTTGGAGAATCTGAGGGTTCGCCTGGTTGCTATTTCCGTTGACGATGGTATCGTGGCGGCGATGACCGTGCCTGCCTCCCAGATGACTGCCTCTCTGAACGATGAGGGTGCGCTAGAGGTCAGTATTCACCAGCGCCTGAACGTTGAGCAGCCGTACATGGTTGAGGTGCAGAACCTGAGCACCAAGGATGCTATTTCGGTTGAGTTCATGCCTGAACAGGGTGCGACCGTTGACGAGATTCTGGCGAGCCGCCAGAACATTTTCTTCCCTGACACCCCTGGCGTTCCCCGTGCTAACCGCGTGGAGGCGAATCCTGCCCCCGAGGTGTCCCTGAGCCCCAGCGCATCCCCGAGTGCCGCGAAGGATAGCCCGCGCCCGACGGTCGCCCCGGTACCTTCTGAAGCGCCGTCTGCATCGCAGAAAGTTTCGGCTCGTCCTTCTGCGAGTGCATCTGCTAGCGCCTCGGTGAGTGCGTCTGCCAGTGCTTCTGCTTCGGTGAGTTCTTCTACCAATGATGCGGCACCCGCTGAGGTGACCGAGGATCGTCTGTTGGTGCACTCCCGCTCCGATCGGGCTCCTGCGGAGACCCGTGAGGCGACCCTGGAAATTTCTACCGCAGAGCTGCGCGGATCGGATGAGCTGCAGCCGATTAGCGTGCGCGCTAGGAACGTTGCGGAGAGCGGCCTGGGCTATGACGTGATGGTCTTTGAAATGCCTGCTGACGGCGGTGCCGTGGGTTCACCGCTGGCGACCACGCATGTGAGCCCTCAGCAGGTGACTGATGCTTCTTTCTCTGCTGATTTGAAGGTTCCCGGTACCTCTTTGAATGCGGGTAAGCGCTACCGTGTGGTTGTGGTGGGTGGTAACTCCACTGAGGAGCTGCAGCTCATGGCGACCAGTGCTTTTGGTGTGAGTGTGATTCAGCGTGCGGTTCCTGTTGATCCGGCTCCGAAGCCTACGAATACTGTTGTTCACCCGCAGATTCCGATGATTTCTGATGCGAATCAGCGTGTGAGCCCATCGGCCCCTTCGGGTCGCGTGAGCACTGTGGATTCTTCAGATGCCTCTGCGGATGCTCAAGATTTGGTGACTGATTCTGTTGCTAAGATCCCGTCGGTGGATAGCGCTCTGGGCTATATTGTGCAGACGCAGCAGTCGGCGCGTGCGATTACCGCGCAGGCTCGTAGTTCTGTGGCTGAGACTGCGGTGGTTCCTTCGACGATGGTGATGTCTGGTTATGCGGTGATGTTGCCGGGGCGTACCGTGGTGAACCTGTTGGGTTACCAGTCTGCTGAGGGGGAGACGGTGACTGTTGCTTCGCCTCAGGAGAATGTGGGTGCTGCAGGTTCGGGTAGTTTCTATACGCGTAGCTCGAAGTCGCGCGGTGATTCTGCCGGTTCGAAGCTGGAGGCGAGCGCTCAGGATAATGGCCCGCTGCCGGAGGGTACCTTGCCGCTGAGTATTGCTCTGCTGGGTTCGGTTGCCTTTGTGGGTACTGCTGTTGCGGTTAATGTGTATCGTCGCCGCCTTGAGGGTGCTGAGGAGCTGGGTGCTGAGTAGGTCAGCTATTTGTTGCTTAGCGCTGTGAGGCGTGGCTCTCTGTAGGGGAGTTGTTGAGTGGGAGGCGCTCTGTCGGGTGCGTGCCGTATGGGTGCGTGTTCGGTGGGGCGCCTTCTGCGTGCCCGGATGTTTGACTCTATTGCGCGGTGGTCTGGTGCGCCTTGGGGCGGTGTAAAAATCTCTTTTTGGTGCACTTTAGAGAATATATTTTGACATTCGAATTTTGCGTTATTTATATCTCAGTAAAGTAATTAATTCCCTTTTATTTCGGTAATTATTGCGACATAAAGTTTTAGCACATGAATGCAATGCAACATTAAGTGCAATATCCGTGTTAGGCTAGGGTGTAACCGACGTACTGGTGCGCAAATACTTGGATAGAAACACCGGGCTTGTGGTGAGCCTTCCCTAGTCCAGGCTTTGCGCCTACATCGATCGAAATGGCGCACATGACTATCACTCGACTTCCGAAACGCATTCATGCTCTTTCGCTTGCAACCGCTTTAGGTGCAAGCGCTTTTGTGCTTCCTGGCGCCTCCGCAGTAGAGGCTGAAGCAATTAACGTGAATGATTGCCTGGCGGCTCTGGTTAATAGCGAATTTAATTCAAGCTGCCCCTACGAAGACCTCGAAATTGAGGTCGATACCATTGAGATTCAGATTCAGTCCATCAAGGACGGTCAGGCAACCATTAAGCTCGCGCCCCTCTATGAGGGCGGCTACGTGGGCGATGCCTCCAAGGTGTACCTGGTAATGCAGTACTACGACGCCACTGGCACGTTGCTTGGGTCTGACACCTACGAGCCCTCCGCAATGCAGGTTGAGCGTGCGGACGACGGCTCGATGCTTGTCACCTTTGAGATGCCGCAGATGCCCCAGGAGGGCTACTACTCCATGAGCGTCATGGACCTGACGACCTCTGACGAGGGCTATGGCGAATTCATGATTTCTGAGGGTTCCCTCGTTCCGCACGCTATCCCGATTGGGGATGACTCTGACGAGGTGATGGTGGACAAGAAGGAAAACGCCCACCAGGTGCCGACCATTGACGAGCTGAAGACGCTGGAAAAGCTCCGTGAAGAGGAGCAGAAGAACCAGCAGGATGCAGATCAGAAGGGTAGCAAGGATAAGGTTAAGACTGAGGTGCCTTCCGAATCTGCTGAAAACCTGAACCTCGAAACCCACACGCAGAAGCTAGAGCAGGTCCCCGGCGGATCGACCTCTTCTCGCGATACTCAGACCCTGAGTGTTGCGGAACTGAAGGTCGCCTATGCTGAGGTTCGCTCTGATAAGGAAACCAAGCCGGTGACTATCAGTGCAGCGCGTCTGCCCGCGAATGCGGCTGGCTACGACCTAATCGTGGTTGAAACCGATATGAGTGGCAACCATAAGGGTGATGCGCTGTCCATTACACACATCAGCTCTGATCGCATCGTGAATGGCGCGTTCAAGGAAGAGGTTGGCATGCCCGGCTCTCTGCTGAAGACCGGCTCGGTGTACACCGCCTACCTGGTGCGTGCGGACGATACTGAGTATGCGGAAGAAGTTGTCTCGGTGCGATTCAAGGTCAGTGGCGAGGCGACCGGCAACTCAACCTCCTTGACGAAGGATGAGTCGCCCCGCCAGGATGCAAACGCATCGCTTACGCCCAGCGCCAATACAGCCGAGGCGACCGGCGCCACTCAGGGTAGCCCCTCCGCTGCTACTAACGCCGTCTCGACTCGTTCTGATGACACCCAGTCGGGCTCGGGTCAGTCTGCCGCGAGCGCACCCCGCTCCACTCTGGATGCGGTGAGCGCCATGTCCAAGGCAAAGGAAGCGAAGGCTGAGCGTCAGCGTCAGGCTCTGCAGGCTTTGGCTCAGGCACGTACGATCGCTCCGCGTTCGGCTTTTGAACCGACCCGCACCAATCAGATTTCGGCGTACAGTTCGGGTTCTGATCCGGCATCTATCGCTGCTACCGCGAAGCTGGATGCTTTGACGGATGAAGAAAAGGCAGCGTCGGTAGCTTCTGGTAACGGAAATAAGGGTTTCACCCCCGTGGTTCATTCGGAGTCTAATAATCGTTCAGCTACGGTGAACTCGAATACCACTCAGGTGCACTCCACCGCGAATGCTGATCGTCAGGATGGCGTGAAAGCTGTAGCTTCGGCGGCGTCTCCCGCTAGTGAAGAGGTTGCGCAGCACGGTGTAGCTTTCTGGGCTCTTGGAGGCGCCGGTTTGGCGCTGGTGGTTGGTGCCGCGTGGATGGCTCACCGCAGGGGAGTCCTCGGCGGCTAACGCCCCTAATCCGTGCTTTTTGGCGGCATCGCATAGTATGTTCGTTGTTTCATGAGGAATGCTCGCCCCCGCTATCTGTTGGCGCAGATCGCGGGGGCGAGTCGTGCGTTCAGGGTGTTCAAAAAAACTCTACCCTCGCGTGAATAAACCTTAAGGTTCGTGATAGGGTTGAAATAACCGATAAATAGATGCGAGCTATTGTCAGGTCTTCTTCACCTGAAATATGAAGCGGAGTATGGTACGACAAATCCGGGTGTATGGCGCTCCCGAAAGGCTCCCTGAGGCGCATGAAGAATGGGCAGTAGCACGCACAATTCCATCATGAAAAGACGCATTGCATGAGTATTTATTCAGCGAAGCACCGTATTGTCACCGCAACCGTTTTGGTTGCGGGGCTTCAGTGCGGGCTTGTTGTACCCTCTGTCGCAACGGAAGCACCCGTCACGACCCACTCTGCCGTGCAAAAAACCGCGACCTTGAACACGAACCAGGCCGAAGACAATCAGGAGGCACAGGGCGCCGCCTCCACAATCACCATGAAGGCGCAGCTCAAGGATGATGGTTACCTGCTACGCTGGACAGGCTTCCCCGAAGATTTGGAGGCCTCCAGCGTTCTGGCTGACGTGAACTTCTACACCCCTTCCGGTGAGTACGGTGGCTCCGTGCTGGAAAGCCCGACCCTAACTGAGGGGACCAAGGAGGGGGAGTTCCGCCTGCTGATGAGCCCGGCAACGGACTCTAACGTCGTGTACGTCATTGTTCTGGAAGATACCGTGCACGGCGTCTCCTACGAATTCTTCGTGACCGAGCGGGACAACCGCCTGGTTGAGGCCGCTGATCCGCGCAACGGTAAGGCAAAGCCCACCGAACCGCCGGTCGACATTGAGCGTGAAGAAGCAGAAACTGCCGAGGCGACTCCTCAACCAACCCCTGAAACTGTAAACCTGCCTTCGCCCACCGCCATCTCAACTACCGCCACCTCCTCCACCGATACGAACGGTGACACGGTTCGCCGTACCGTAGACAACCGGAAGAACAAAGATTCTGGTCAGTATGGTATCTCCGAAGACACCAGTATGCATGACCCGATGAATCAGCGCGAGGGTAAGGCGCACATGTCCATTCAGGACTCGCAGGGTAACTCTCAGGATGACACAAAGCCCGTCACGGTCCGTGCCACGAACTTCCCTCAGAACGAGAAGGGTTACGACCTGATCGTCATGGAAATCGACTCCAACGGCAACACTGTGGGTGATGCGCTCGCCATTGTACACGTTGGTCCAGAATCCATTTCTGCCGGTGCTTTCGAGGCGGTGATTGGCGTGCCCGGCGCGTCCTTGCAGGTCGGCAAGACGTACCTGGTGGCAGCATTTGACGCCGCCGGTGACGGCAACCTTCAGCTGAATACGGTTCGTTTTACGGTGACTCAGGCTTCTGTTGAGAATAGTGGCTCGTCGTCTGATTCTTCCTCTAAGAACGAGAGCGAATCGACTGCGGAACCTTCTGCGAATCCTACGATTACCACTGATTCTGCAGGTGCATCTGGCGCGAGCACACCCGCCGCAGGATCTAGGTCTAAGACCCGCGGTATTCAGGCTGATACCGCCATGGCTCCGGGCACTAAGGACGCCACGATTTCTGTTCCGCGCCCCTCGGGTGGTTCTGTTACCGAGTCTTCCTCGGCTCTGGGGTACCGCACTGAGGAGGCGCAGCCTGTTCAGGTGCCGACCCCCGACTCTAATCTGCCTTCGGGTATTGACTCGGCGGCGCAGTCTCGCCGTGCCGCGATTCTGAATGGTTCTTCCTCTCAGGTTCGTACTGAGCACGGGTCGCCGGATGGCGTGAAGGCAATGGAGGCGCAGATTACCCGCAACATAGATACGAGCTTGCCTCTTCTACCGATTTTGGTAATTTTGGGTGGCGGCCTGATTCTTGGTGCCCTGGGTGTGTCGCGTGCGCACACCTCGAAGAAGGATTAGTTGCGTAGGGGCTGGGGGAGTGGTGGCCCCCGGTGCTTGTTCCCTGGTGCTTGGGCGACGTGCTGGTGTGGGCTAGTTGTATCCCCGTCAGTGTGCGGTGGGGTGTTTTGTCATAAAACGGTTCACTTGGTGTGTATCTTGAGAAATACTCATACTGTCGATATAGTAAGCCTGTCCTAACAGTGTCGATAGTATGGATACACACCAATGAAGATTTTCACATCTGGCACCCGCCTCTCCAAGGGAGCCTGCGCCCTCGCCGTTGCTGGCGCTGTTGCCCTGCCCCTGGCACCCGTTCTCGCCGAGAACATTAATATCGCTGCCCAGAACGTTGCCGCACAGAACGTCGCTGCAGGCGACCAGGTAAGCGCCGGCGCATCCTTCGGTTGGGGCGTGCGCGCCTCCTTCCTGTCCTACAACGGTATGCCCCGCGAAATGACCGACGGCGCAGCTTGGGACGCAACCGCAAAGCAGTTCACCTTCACCCCGACCTCCACCACCGTCTCTGAAGACGGCAAGCAGGTCACCCTGCAGGCTGCCGGCCGCCTCTGGTTCACCGGCCACTGCGCCGAAGGTCAGGACCCCGAAACTGGTTGCGCCCTGAACCTCACCTTCTCCAACCCCCGCGTGGAACTGAACCTCGCTGACGGCACCGGCTCTCTCTACATGACCGTGCGCACCAAGAACTACGCCTCCGGCAAGTTCGAGGGCCCCATGGAAGTCAAGATGGCGACCCTGAGCACCGGCACCGCCAAGCAGAGCGAGAAGGACGGCGTGGTCAGCATCAGCGGCATCTCCGCGAACCTGACCGCCGACGGTAACCACGCCTTCTCCGACTTCTACAACGAAGGCGCCAGCCTCGACCCGCTGAGCATCTCCTACAACGGTAGCGCAGCCAACACCCCCAAGAGCGCCTACAGCGTCGCCGAGTCCTACAACACCGGCGCGGGTGTGAGCCTGCCCCAGAACACCGCACGTCTGGGCCAGAACCACATCGTGCACGTGGCACCCCCGAGCTTCGGTGGCGACACCACCTACACCGTGCTGACCAGCTCCAACCTGAAGATGACCGATACCGGCGTCCTGAAGGCAATCAAGGGCGTTTTCGCGGTGGACGCTGACGGCAACCGCATGCTCGTCATCGGCAGCGAGACCAACAAGCCCGAGCTGTACACCGTGACGGCTGAGGGTAAGCTCGTCTCCTCCGGTACCTACTCCGATGCAGAGCTCGGCGCCAACACCGTCAAGGCAATCGGCTACAACCCCGCCAACAACACCTGGGGCATCGTCAGCGTTGACGGCCAGGGTGGCGGCAAGCTGACCATCATTGACGCATCCGGCAAGGCAACCTCGCAGGCTCTGCCGAAGCCCGACTCTATCGACCCGCAGGTTGTGAACGCATACTCGCTCGACGAGTACTACGGCGACTCGTTCTCCAACAACACCGTGACCCTCGCACCGCTGCCCGACGGCAGCTTCGTGTACGCGCCGTCGACTTCCATCTACGATGCGGCCGGCGAAAAGGTGGTTCAGAAGGGTCACCTGCTGCACATGAGCAGCAACGGCGTGTCCCTGGTGCCGAACTCTTCACCCGCAGGCTACGACACCGCCCTGCCCTCGACCCTGGTCAGCCCCAAGGGCTACATTTACCGTTGGAACAACTGGTACGGCGGTAAGGTGCAGATCCTCAAGTACGAGAACGGCACTTTCAGCGTGGTCCGCGAGTCCGCAACTCTTGAGGGCTTCGAGAAGACCGAGGTTGCCACCATGTTCCTGACCCGCGCGGGTAACGTGGTCGTGGTGGACGCATCCGGCTCCCGCCTGGTGTTCATGGATGACAACCTGAACAAGGTGAACGAGGTGGTGCTCTCCTCGATGCGCAAGACCGACAAGAGCGGCGGCTACAACGCTCTCGAGCTGCCCAACGGCGATATTATCTACCCGACCAGCTTCGAGAACCCGAACACCTATGAGGATCAGCTGTGGCTGAACCGCCTGGCAGCGAACTCGGCACCGACCCCGGCACCCGAGCCGACCAAGGCACCTGAACCGACTAAGGCACCTGAGCCGACTAAGGCACCTGAGCCTACCGTGGCACCGACTGCTGAGCCGACCGTCGCGCCTTCTGCTGAGCCTTCTGCTGAGCCTACCGTGACTGCGGAGCCGACTGTTGCTCCGACCGAGGCGCCGACCGCAGAGCCCACTAAGTCCGCTGAGCCGACTGTTGCGCCCACCGAGGCACCCTCTGCTGAGCCGACCGTTGCTCCCACCGCTGAGCCGACTGCGGAGCCTTCTGCTACTGCAGAACCTTCTGTCACCGCAGAACCGACTGCTGAGCCGACCGTGGAACCCTCTGCAACCGCTGAGCCCAGCGTGACCGCAGAACCCACCGCAGCACCTTCGGAAGAGCCCACCTCGCCGTCTCTGCCGACCGCATCCGTGGCTCCTTCTGTAGCCCCGAGTGCTTCTGCAACTCCGAGCGCATCGGTGAGCGCTTCCCCGACCGCGGTTCCGAGCGTTCCCGCTGTGACCCCCTCGGTGAGCGCGTCTGCATCCGCTAGCGCGTCTGCTTCTTCGAGCGCTTCTGCGAGCGCATCGAGCTCCGCAAGCAGCTCCAGCAGCGCATCGGTGACCGCATCGGCTAGCGAGTCTGCATCTGCGAGTGCATCCGCGTCCGCGAGCGCTTCCGCAAGTGAGTCTGCATCCGCGAGCGCTTCTGCTTCGCTTCTGAGAGCAGCACCGCTGACCAGAACGCAGCCGGCCACAAGGGTGGCTCCAACGGCGGTTCTGACGCAGGTTCCGGCGCCTCCGACAACTTGGGTGTGAGCGGCTCCAACGGCGGTTCCTCTAACGGTGGTTCTTCCGCAGGTGGTTCCTCGACCTCCGGTAGCTCCTCCTCGAAGCTGGCACAGACCGGCGCATCCGGCGCTATGTTCGCAGCAGCAGCTGGTGCTATCACCCTGGCTGCAGGTACCGCACTGGTCGTGGCACGCCGCCGCAAGAGCTAAAATTTAGCCTTCGTGCAACACCCCGTTTCGTCACTCGTGTTCATGAGTGGGGAAGCGGGGTGTTCCTTTCATACAATGGAAATATGACTATTCTGAATGTAATCGCAACCTCGCACGGCACCGACTCGGTCGCCGGTCGCGAGGCTATTACGCTGATTCGTGAGCAGATCAAGTTCCTGCTCGCGCAGCGTAACGACGGCGTGGAGTACCGTATCCACGCCGCATTCCACGCCGCATATGTGGATGTGGAATCTCCCAGCGTTGATGATGCCGCAGCCTCTCTGCCCAATGATGAGCCCTGCGTGATCGTGCCGATTCTGCTGTCGACCGGTTTCCACACTCAGGTGGATTTGCGCCGTGCCGCACGCAATAGCGGTATTGAGCGTATTAGTATTGGCGAGTCTCTGGGCCCGGATGCGCGCCTTGCCGCACTGACCCGCGCCCGCTTGGAAGAGGCTGGTTGGACTCCCGGCGACGGCCCTGTTGTGCAGGGTGCTGCGGGTTCTTCTCGTGCTGATGGTCGCGCGGACATGAGCCGTGCCGCTGAGCTGCTGGCTGAGGAACTGAACACCCCGGTGCATCACGGCTTCGTTGCCGCTATCGATCCGAAGTTCCACGAGGTGGTTGCTGAGCATCAGCCTAAGTTTGCTGCAACCTACCTTCTAGCGGAGGGTTTCTTCGCCGGTAAGATGCGCCGTGATGCTGAGTCGACCGGTGTGCCGGTGAAGGTTGCCTCGCCGCTGGTGAACGCGCAGGGTGGTGCTTCTGCTGCCGTGGTGGCGGAGTGCTTTATTGACCGCATGGATGCCGCTATTGCCCAGCTGGATGCCGCCTAGATGACTTAAAATCAGGCTAGTGCGCTCGCTGTTCACTCACCTGATTCGGGGCTTCTGAAAATCCATACAAAAAACCTCGGGACGTTATGTTCCCGAGGTTTTTTGTGTTGCTGTGTTTGAGTTGTGAAGTGTGAGTGTTTAGGCGGTCTTGAGGTAGACGTCGCCGTCGCGGACCTCTACGGGGTAGACCTTGATGGAGTAGGAGGGGTCGGAGAGGCACTCGCCGGTGGTCAGATCGTAGACCTCCTTGTAGAGGGGGGAGGTGATGGTGGGGTTGCCGTTCTTCTCGCCGACGATGCCGCGTGCGAGGACCAGCGCCTGGCTGTGCGGGTCGAGGTGGTCGCTGGCGAAGATGCCGTGCTTGGTCTTGTAGATGGCGTACTGGTAGCCGTCGACCAGGGCGACTTCACCCCAGTTTTCTTCGAGGTCAGATTCGGCGCAGATGCGTACCCAATTCTCAGCCATGAGGGTTTCCTTTCGAAGTGGTGGTCTGCGCCGCGCGGGGTGCAGGACACAATAGCGGTTCGTGTGTTCTTTGTTTGGAGTTTACCTTATGAAACCCACATTTGGAAATGGGGCACGCGGAGGGTGCTAAAGGTTATTTTTACCCTAAAAAGACGACCTTGAATTTTGTCGACCCCGCGCTAGAGTGTACGATAAAAGTCGTAGTTTAAAACGCCTTTTGACTGCCTGAAGAAAACAACATAATCCCACACAAAAATGTTTCGTAATTTTCAGATGCATTCTAAAGAAGCGGGTGCTTCAACTACTCGGTACGCATCAGGTACGAGCCCAACGGTACGGAAACTAGGAGTTCCAATGCTGGGCACGATCCAGTCGCACACTGAGGGTAGATAAGTGCCATGAACTACCTGCATTACAACTAGGAAGGAAAATCCATGTCGCACACTCCCCGCAACATTCTCGTTGTCGGCGCAGGCCCCGCTGCGTGGCGTTTTGTACGCGCGTACCACGAAGGCGCTGAAGCTGCCGGTCGCGCAGCGGACACCATCACCGTCCTCAACGACGAGCCCTACATCCCCTACGACCGCGTTGCTATCGAGAAGATTTTCAAGGACACCGAGAAGGACCTGACCCTCGGTGATCCCGAACTGTGGAATGCAGAGAACATCAACCTGGTCAACAACTGCCACGCAGAGAAGCTTGACCGCACCCGCCGCGTTGTTACCGACACCGAGGGCAACGAGTACCCCTATGACGTGCTGGTCTTCGCAACCGGTTCCCGCGCGGTTCGTATCCCCATTCTTAACTCGGACGCCGCACACGTCTTCCGCACCATTGACGACGTGAAGAACATGGTCTCCGAGGTCAAGCGCCTGCAGTCCACCCTCGGCCGCGCACCCCGCGGTGTCGTCGTCGGTGGCGGTCTGCTCGGCCTCGAAGCAGCTGAGGGTCTGAAGGACCTGGGCGCAGAGCCCACCATCCTGGACGTGGCACCCTGGCTGCTCTCCGTTGAGGTTGACCAGGGCGGCGGTTACGCCGTGAACGCCCAGATTAAGGCAACCGGCATTGACATTGAGACCGGCGTGTACATCTCCGGTATCAACAAGGACGCTGACGGCAACGTCGTCTCCGTCTCCATCGCAGATTCTCCTTCTGAGGATGCAGAAATCCGCACCCTGCCCGCCGACATGGTGGTCTTCGGTGCTGGTATTCGCCCCAACGACGAGCTGGCACGCGACGCTGACCTGGCACTGGGTGAGCGCGGCGGTATTCTCGTCAACGACGCATGCCACTCCTCCGACGAGCACATTTGGGCTATCGGTGAGGTTGCCTGCGTGCTGGGCCGCACCTGGGGCCTGGTCGCACCGGCTAACGCTATGGCTGACGCTGTGGCAGCTAACCTGCTCAACGACAACGAAGAAGCTCAGGTTGAAGAGTTCGACATCGCAACCAAGCTGAAGTTCTCCGGCGTTCAGGTTGCCGGCTTCGGTGATCGCCGAGGTACCACCGAGGGTTGCCTCGAGGTTCTGTTCGCAGACCCCGCACGCGGCATGTACCAGAAGATCGTGACCAGCGGCGACGCAAAGACCCTGCTCGGTGGCGTGTTCGTCGGTGACACCGCTCCCTTCGACTCCCTGAAGCCCCTGCTCGGTCGCGAACTGCCCGCTGAGCCGAACGTCTACCTGACCGCAGCTGGCGGCGGCGACGGCATCCCCGACACCGAACTGCCCGACGACGCAATCCTGTGTTCCTGCAACAACATCAGCTTCGGCGCTGTCCGCGAGGCTATCGTTGACGGCAACCACGATGTTGCATCGCTGAAGTCCTGCACCACCGCGGGTACCCAGTGTGGTTCCTGTGTCCCGATGCTGCAGAAGACCCTTGAGCAGCAGATGAAGAAGATGGGTCTGACCGTCTCCAAGGCACTGTGTGAGCACTTCGACTTCTCCCGTGCAGAGCTGGCTGAGGCTGTGCGTCTCACCAACCTGGACGACTTCGACTCCGTGCTGGCACGCTTCGGTCACGGTGGCGACGGCTGTGCTATCTGTAAGCCGACCGTTGCATCGATTCTCTCCTCCTTCCGCAACTCCTACGTCCTGGACGCAGGCCGCGGTGGTATTCAGGAGACCAACGACCGCGCACTGGCGAACATGCAGAAGAACGGTACCTACTCCGTCGTTCCGCGTATTCCCGCAGGTGAGATCCCCGCTAAGAAGCTGGCTGTTATTGCAGAGGTCGCTGACGAGTTCGGCCTGTACGTGAAGATTACCGGTGCGCAGCGTATCGGTATGTTCGGTGCTCGCCTGGAGCAGCTGCCCTACATTTGGGAGCGCCTGGTCGATGCCGGCTTCGAGTCCGGTCAGGCATACGGTAAGTCCCTGCGTAACGTGAAGTCCTGCATGGGCTCGACCTGGTGCCGCTTCGGTGTTCAGGACTCTACCGGCATGGCAGTCCAGCTCGAGAACCGTTACCGTGGCCTGCGTTCCCCGCACAAGTTCAAGTTCGGTGTTTCCGGCTGTAACCGTGAATGTGCTGAGGCACAGGGTAAGGACGTTGGTCTGATTGCAACCACCAACGGCTGGAACCTGTACCTGGGTGGTAACGGTGGTGCAAACCCCGCTCACGGTCGCCTCTTCGTCAAGGATGCTTCCAGCGAGGACATCATCCGCTACATCGACCGCTACCTGATGTACTACATCCGTACCGCAGACAAGCTGCAGCGTACCGCTCGCTGGCTTGAGGATCTGGATGAGGAGCACGGCGACGGTCTGGCACACCTGCAGTCCGTCCTCATTGAGGACTCCCTGGGCGTGTGCGAGGACCTGGAGCGCGACATGCAGCGTCACGTTGACTCCTACGAGGACGAGTGGGCAGCAACCCTGCGCGACGAGCGCCGCCTGCGCCGCTTCCGCGCCTTCATTAACGAGCCCGACGGTAGCGATGAAGCATCGCACCTGTACGTGCTGGAGCGCGAGCAGATTCGCCCCGCAACCCCCGAGGAAATTGCGGCGGCAGAAGCTGGCGAGTCCAACACCGTCCTACTGACCGGTGCCAAGATTCCCGTGGGCAAGCCCAGTGACCTCAACCCGGTCCCGGCAGCGTAGTATGTGCCCGAAGATTCCTCCGTTCCCGCCCCGCGAGTTCGCCACTATTGACGAGGTGCTCGCGGGCGGGGCGCCCGGGCACAGCCTGGACGATAGCGTGACGGAACGCGGCATTCTTCTGCCCGGCGAGCCTGCTGAGAACCCCGGCAAGGTCTACATTGTGGGTGGCGGCCCCGGTGCCGCTGACCTGCTGACCCTGCGTGCGGCGCGTGCCCTGAGCGAGGCGGACGTGGTCCTTCTGGATCACCTCGCTCCGCAGGAGTACGGCGAGTACGCACCGAACGCCCTCATCGTTGATGTGGGCAAGGTTCCCGGTAAGCACGCTGTTCCGCAGTCCCGCATTCAGCAGCTCATGATTGATTACGCGCTCTCGGGTAAGACCGTGGTGCGTTTGAAGGGCGGCGACCCGTACGTGTACGGTCGCGGCGCTGAAGAGCTGGATGCGTGCATCGCCGCCGGCCTGGAGGCTGAGGTTATCCCCGGCATTACCAGCGCCATTGCGGTTCCTGCGCGTGCTGCGATTCCGGTGACCCTGCGTAAGGTATCCTCGATTTTCACCGTCATTTCTGGTCACTCCGGCCTGTCGGAGACCGAAGTGTCGGCGGTTGAGGCGACCCTGCGTGCCCAGGGCACCGTGGTGCTGCTGATGGGCGTTCGTACCCTGCCCGATACGGTGGCGTCTCTGCTCTCTCGTGGGATTGAGGCTGACACGCCGCTGGCAACCATTGAGAACGGTTTCTCTGAGAAGGAGCGCGTGACTGTCACGACCCTTGAGAACGCTCAGGTAGATTGCGCATCGGTTAAGGCGCCGGCTATTACCGTCATCGGTGAGGTCGTGCATTATGCTCGCGATAATCAGAACCGCTTTGTGAGCGAGGTTCACGAGCGTCTGCGTGAGCGTTCCACCTCCTAGAAGGCGGCGCGCCAGGTAGCTATGCGCTAGATAGTCCAGCTACGCGCCAGATAGTATTGCACAGCCCCGCATCCTTGGTTTTCCTAGTTGCCAAGGAGCGGGGCTGTTGCTGTGCCTGCTGGTATTGCTGTGCTGTAGTTGCCACCTGCCGGGCGCTGAGGCGCTCGCTGGCGCAGTAGCGGGGGAGCGCTGCGGTACAGAAGCACAGGAACATACGAAAGCGGGGCGGGTATCAGTTGATACCCGCCCCGCTTTCATCAGGGGCGCTGCGCTCAAATCCTAATCTTGGAGCTTAGAATCTCAGAGCCTAGACCTTGAAATCGCTGCTGCTACCGGAGCTAGAGCCACCGGAGCTGCCGGAGCCGCCACCGCTAGACTTGCTTGCAGAAGCAGAGGGACCCTCAAAGACCTTGCGGAATTGGTCGCTGTACTCCGACACGAAGTACTCGCGGCTGGTCACGCGCCACTTGCCCTCGGCGTACACCACGTAGATCACGACATCCAGGGTGCTTGCCTTCTGAACCTCACCCGTGCCCTTCTGGTAGATGGTGTATTCCTTGACGACATCCCGGCAGGGGAACGCCACAACAGCCAAATCGGAAGAGGCAAGAGCCTTCGCATCGAGATCGTCACGGATGCTCAGCTTACTCTCGTAGTCCTTAGTCCAACCACCCGCAGCGTAGAGCTTAGCAATAGCCTTCAGATTGTTGACCAGACCGCTGTCAGCGCCGTGGACCAGACCCTTGAGGTACTGCAGGTCGCCGTTGTACATCGCAGCAATGTACGCGCTCTGGTAAGCAGCCAGGGTCTTGTAGGCGCCCTCGAGACTGACGGTACGCTGAGCCACCGTATCAATGACCGGGATCGGGACGTTCTTCGCGGGGGAGGTGTCGGTCGGCTCAACATAGTGCGCAATGGCGGGCTTGTACTCGTACTTGACGTCGCCAATGTACTTCTTATAGTCCTTCAAGAACTCGTCGGACGGAATAATCTTCGCGCTACTACGGCTTGACGAGGACGAAGACGAAGCGGAGGCCGAAGCCGAGGCAGACTCAGAAGGCGAAGCCGACACAGACGCCGAGGGGGAGGCGGAGGCGCTCGGGGAGCCGGAGAAAGTGTCGCCGCTACCGGTGGGGCGAATATCCTTGTTGAAGGCGCATCCTGCTAGAGCCAAAGCACCGGCGGTCAGACCGCCAAAAAGAACGGTGCGGCGGGTCAATCCGTTTCGGTCGTTAGCAGAGAAGCTGGTGTGTGCACTCGGCCGGAAGGACATGGTATCTCCTGAAAGTGGTTGATCGAGGTAGCTCGCTTCACAACGCTGTGATGCGTACGAAAGGATCCGCCTCATCGTTTTTGTATTGTGTGCGGTACAGGGGGGGGTACCGGGATACGGGTGTGCCGGAGCGTGAACTGCGGCGGTATGAAGTATCCACTTCTTACTATAGAAGACTGGTTTTAAAACTTCGTCAAAAAACCCTGAACATTGTCTTTAAGACGCAATAACCCAAAGTCGGTGAGGTGCAGGGGAGTGCGCCTCCTCGACTTTGGGCTAGTGCATATGGAATTGATGAGACGGGCTGCTCTCGACTAGGGTATTAGACCCCTGCGGATTTAGACCTTAGTGGAGCCTCGGCCCGAGGACGAAGAACCGCTAGAACCTGCGGAACTGGAACCAGCTGAACTAGAAGAGTCGGAAGAGCCCTTGCCGCCATTCAGACGCTCGTTCAGATAATCGTTGCCGATTCGCCACCACTTACCCTCGGTGTAGAGCATCACGTGCGGAATGGCTACCTGGGTAATTGCCGGTATCTTGCGTTCGGTGCCGTCCGGCTGATGGATGGCGGTGGCAGAATACTTGGCGTCCATCATGATTTCTACGTAGCCGTCACCGTTCTTCAGGGCGGTTCGAGGCTCCGTATTCCGCATGGAAATGCTGCACGTGAAGTCCATGTACCAGCCGTTCTGCTCATACAGTTCCTTGACCGCCTTGACCTCATCAATGGCGCTCTTGTCTGCCGGGTAGGTCAGCTCAATCGCCTGATCCGCGTAGTGGCCATCCTTGAGTGCGGTGATCTGAGCACTGTAGTAGGCACGCAACGTCTCGTAGGCGCCCTGGAAGGTCGGTTCTTCACGGTGCGGAACGGTCTTGAGGGGCTTAGGTACGTTCTTCGCAGGGGAAGAATCCGTTGCGGGCTGGTACTCGCCCATGTATTCACCGGTCAGCTTCAGGGGACCGGGGTACTTTTCCCAACCCTCAACGAGTGCATCCTTAGATACGGGTACGCGTGCCGCGCTGGACGAGCTGCTCCTAGCGCTTGCTGATGCGGTCGCCGAAGCAGACTGTGAAGCAGACGGTGAACTAGATGCAGAAGCGGAAGCGCTCGCGGAAGGGGTGGGGGAGCCTACCTTAGCTTTTGCTTCTTCGCTCAGCGGGCGAATATCGGAGGCGCAACCGGTCATGAGGGAAACCGCGCCACCGAGCAGCAGAGTACGGCGGCTCATAAGGCGGGAAACGGCGGAACGGGTGCTCGAAGAGGGTGAGAGCATCGGTGAACTCCTTGATTATTCCCGAGGCGGGCTCGGGGCACCCGGCGGCGGGCGCGTGGTTGTATGGCGTGTTGGGTGAGGTCGTGAAAGGGGGTAAAACTTCAGGCAAATGCCGCGGTTTCAGACCCTGTCCGGAAGTGACCTCGGGCGTACCTCACGCAGTGGGCGAGGGGTACTGGTGAACTCATCTTTGAGATTGCTGTGGTCGCGCCCCGGTGAGAGGGCAGATGCTATCGAATCTTCATTGATGTGTTGCACGATTCATTTTAGACTATTTTGAGCTCAAAATGCACGAAAAAGCACCTTAGTAATCTCTGAGAGCCTATGGGGCGCTCAAGATATCAATCACTGTAAAGTATTGCGACCATGCTCTGTTGGTGGGGAGCTATTTGATGGGAGTGGGCGCTTCGGTGAGAGGCGGCACGTATGTTAAATTAAGTGATTTCAATCATATTTATGGCCTAAAAAACGAAAGAGCCTCGTCCCAGTGTTTGCAAAAAATGGGGGATAGGGGAGGGATCGGATCAACCTTCTGAATGCGAGGAGGCCTTCAGTAGTTCAGGAGAAATACCCGATTCAATAAGGGGAAACCCGTTCGGTAATCCCCAAATATGCACTCTATTCACCCGCTATGCATTGCTGAATCATTCAGAAAAACCGGTTCCCACACGGGGTGTTGAAGAGATGAAAACGTGCAGGGGTGAATATCTAGTGGAATTACATCGGTGTTCACCCCATATCTTGTGGTTGCACTGTCTGTAGTCCCAAGGGGTCCCTCGAAAAAATTGAAACCCACTTAAAGCAACACTGGGGGAATGTAAAAACATACATCCTTAAACACGCCCGAGTGCGGGGTGAGGTAAGACCCCTTAAACCCCCTACTCGCTCTAAATATCGCCGAACGAAGAACCATTCTGTTTTGTACCCCCAGCGTCGGCGCATCTGAAAAGTACTGTTCAAACCCACACCCCGCGGGGTTGCATACAGACACAAAAGCCACATAAACTATTAGTGTTTGCAACGACCCGGCCATCACCGGCGAGCAATTCGGAAGAACGGACCGCACCTGCGGACACCCGCCAATCGCTGCGGCGAGGGTGTCTTAGCGGAAGAGATGTAGTCCCAGTAGAACCGGACGGTTAAGCCCGATATAGCTGTAATAAGCGACTGATACCCGCCCAACGCGCCGCTCTTCCGGTGGCTAGGTATCGCGGACACGCGACGCCACGTAGCCCCGGGAGGGTTCGGTGCGTTGAGCTGTTAAATCAGTAAGCAAGGTGGTACCGCGCCGCATCCCGACCCCCGGCACATCCCGGGCAAGTCAGCGATGCCCAGGCGTCCTTGCACCCGTCATGTCAATCCTCACCCGCTGAAACGGTGGGACGACGAGTGCTACGTACCCTGTCGCCCCAACCTCTCAGCGTTGAGAACAACAGATAAGGGCGCACAAACACATGTCCCATGTTTACCCCAAGGCGAGCGCCTTCGAAGCCGCAGGAAGCGGCGTCACCGCATCGCCCAAGTTCCCCGCACTCGAAGAGGCAGTCCTCGACTACTGGAAGAAGGACAACACCTTCTCCGCATCCGTTGAGAACCGCCCCGCAGGCGAAAACGGCGAAAACGAATTCGTCTTCTACGACGGCCCTCCCTTCGCTAACGGCCTGCCCCACTACGGTCACCTGCTCACCGGCTACGCCAAGGACCTCGTCGCACGCTACCAGACCCAGCGCGGCCACAAGGTAGAACGCCGCTTCGGCTGGGACACCCACGGCCTGCCCGCAGAACTCGAGGCAATGAAGCAGCTCGGCATGACCGACAAGCGCGAAATCCTCGAAATGGGCATCGACAACTTCAACGACGCTGCCCGCGCATCCGTGCTCAAGTACACCAACGAGTGGGAAAAGTACGTCACCCGCCAGGCACGCTGGGTCGACTTCGAAAACGACTACAAGACCCTGAACGTCGAGTACATGGAGTCCGTCATCTGGGCGTTCAAGCGCCTCTACGATAAGGGCCTGACCTACCAGGGCTTCCGCGTGCTGCCCTACTGCTGGAAGGACGAGACCCCCCTCTCCAACCACGAGCTGCGCATGGACGACGACGTGTACAAGGACCGCCAGGACCAGACCGTCACCGTCGCATTCCGCCTCACCGCAGACACCGCCCTTGGTGCTGACGAGAAGGTCGCCGCAGAACTCGACGGCGTCGAAGCACTCGCATGGACCACCACCCCCTGGACCCTGCCCACCAACCAGGCGCTCGCCGTCGGACCCGAGATTGAATACTCCGTTGTACCCGGTGCAGGCAAGTTCGAGGGCCGCTCCTTCCTAATCGCCTCCGACCTGCTCGGCTCCTACGCTAAGGACCTCGGCTACGAAGGCGACCAGCCCGAAAAGGACGCAGACGCAGCCGTCACCGCACGCTACACCGGCTCCCAGCTCGAGCACGTGCGCTACACCCCGCT
>QWCW01000077.1_pt1 | contig 47513 bp, 57 predicted proteins | sample 1972691 | NCBI WGS metagenome assembly QWCW01 (sample SAMN09866698, study PRJNA288562) | Human oral metagenome isolate pre2_saliva, whole genome shotgun sequencing... | reverse complement strand
GCCTCGTTGTGCGGCAGGTAGGTGAACGCGGTTTCGGCGATTGCCGCGACCACGGTCAGGCAGAGCGCGAGAACGGCGAGGAGGGCTGTGAGTAGAATGTCCACGCCGCTCCCCTAGTGTCGGGTTTCGACCGGTGCCGGGCGGCCCAGGAACTCTTCGAGGATGGACCGCTGAATGCCGAACATTTCAGCTTCCTCTTCGGCGGTGCCGTGGTCGTAGCCGAGGCAGTGCAGAATGCCGTGGGTGGTGAGCAGGCACAGCTCGTCCAGGGTGCTGTGACCCGCGTCTGCGCCCTGACGTGCGGCGACGGGCGGGCAGAGGATGATGTCGCCGAGCATGCCGCTGGAGGGGTTTTCGGGGGTCCCCGGTTCCAGCTCGTCCATGGGGAAGCTCATCACGTCGGTTGCGCCGGGCAGGTCCATCCATTCGATGTGCACGCGTTCCATTTCGTCTTCGTTCACGATGGCGATGGACAGGTAGGTGTCATCGGCAAGGTGCATGCGCTTGAAGGCGTGCTCGACGAGGCGGGTGAGCACCTCGGTGTCTACCGCTTCGAAAGATTCGCGGATGAAGGCGTCGGTTGCCGGGTCGGCACCGGTCGCGGGTTCTTCACAGTCGAATTCGATCTCTGCCACCGTTTAGCGTCCTTCCGGGGTGGTCTGTGCGTTGTTTGCTTCGGTGTTCTTCTCAGCGTTCTTCTCGGAGCCGCCGTTAATGCCGGCGCGGTCCAGCAGCTTCTCGGCTGCGGCCTCGATGGTGGCGCGCTTGACCTTGCGGTTGCGCTTGCGTTCCATTGCCTTCTGGTCTTCGCCCCACTGGTCGTAGGCGGACACAATGTTCGACACCAGGGTGTGGCGAACCACGTCGGAGGATTCCAGGATGCTGAAGTGAATATCCTCCACGCCCTGCAGAATATTGCGCACCTGCTTCAGACCGGAGGCCGCGCCACCGGGCAGGTCAATCTGGGTGATGTCACCGGTAATGACCATCTTCGAGCCGAAGCCCAGGCGGGTCAGGAACATCTTCATCTGCTCGGCGGTGGTGTTCTGCGCCTCGTCAAGGATGATGAATGCGTCGTTGAGGGTGCGGCCGCGCATGTACGCCAGCGGTGCGACCTCGATGGTGCCCGCCTCCATGAGCTTGGGGATGGTTTCGGGTTCGAGCATGTCGTGCAGTGCGTCGTAGAGCGGGCGCAGGTACGGGTCAATCTTCTCGTTGAGGGTGCCGGGCAGGAAGCCCAGACGCTCGCCAGCCTCCACGGCGGGGCGGGTGAGGATAATGCGGTTCACCTCGTGGCTCTGCAGCGCCTGCATTGCCTTCGCCATGGCCAGGTAGGTCTTACCGGTACCCGCCGGGCCGATACCGAAGATGACGGTGTTCGCGTCGATAGCGTCCACGTACTTCTTCTGGTTAATGGTCTTGGGGCGAATCGTGGTGCCTCGGGTGGAGAGGATGCTGGTGGACAGCGAGTGCGCCGGGTTGCTCAGTTCGTCACCGAGCATGCCCATGAGGCGGTGAATGACCTGCACGGTAATCTGCGTATCGTGGCTGGAGAGCACGCGCAGCTCGTTCAGCAGCTTTGCAGCGGTGTTGACGGCCTCGGAGGGGCCGGTGATGAGCACGTCCAGGTCCTTGGGACGCAGGCTAATCTGCTCGAAGTAGTCCTCGATAATTGCCAGGTGCGCGTCCTGCGGGCCGAGCACGGCGATCATTTCTGCGGCGCTCTTGAAGGATACGGTGCGCGCGGTCGAGAGAGGTCGGGAGGTAGTCATATGGGCTCCTTGGCTAGTGATGTATTTACAAGTATAGATGGGTGTGATGCGCCACGCCCTGGTGGATTCCTGTCAGCGGCGCTCTACCAGCGGCCCAGCACCACGTTCAGGGTGCACATGGCGGCAGAACCGGCGGTGGAGGAACGCAGCACCTCATCACCGAGCAGTGCCAGCTGCGCGCCGGCGTCGGTGAAAAGCTGCACTTCGCGGTCGCTGATGCCGCCTTCGGGGCCAACGAGCAGGTAGATTTCGTCGGGCAGGTTCTCCGCCTCTACAAGCTTGCGTGCCAGGGCGCTGAGGCGTTCGGTCGCCTGCTCATGCAGGATGAACACGGCGGCGGACTGCTCAGAGCCGGCAACTTCTTCAATGAGTTCCACCAGGTCGGCGGTGCTGTACAGGTCGTACACTTCGGGAATGAGCGCGCGGCGCGACTGCTTCGCCGCGGCGGTGACGGTATTCTGCCACTTGGTGTGTGCCTTGGAGGCGCGCTCCCCCTTCCAGCGCACAATCGAACGGTCCGCGCTCCACGGAAGCACACCGTACACGCCCAGCTCGGTGGCGGTCTCAATGGCGAGCAGGTCGCGGCCGTCCTTCGCGAGCGCCTGCACCAGGTAGATGGAGGGCACGCTGCGTTCCTCGCGTAGCTCCTGCACCTGCACGCTCACGCCGTCCGCATTAATGGAGGCGACCGTACCGAGTGCGCGGCGGCCGGTGCCGTCACCCAGGTCGATGCGTTCGCCAAGCTCAAGGCGCTTGACGAGGGCGTGCTTGCCTTCGGAACCGCTAAGCGCGCAGGTGGCGCCGGGGGTGAGTGCGTCGTATTCTTCCGTGCTGATGTAGAAGATGGGGGCGCTCATGGTTCTCCTTGAGGTGCGGTTTAAAAGCGTGGGTAGTGTGCGGGTGGCGTGTGAAATAGGTGTGCTGCTTAGCGCGGGCGCGTACAGCGCAGCGCTGACAGCAGTGCTGACAGGAATGCGGGGTTGAGTACCGCACCCGCCGCATCCTCAGCTTGGTGTAGGAATCCTACTTAAACTGGTCCTTCAGGCGGGAGAAGAGACCGCCGCGGTGCTTGACCTGCGAACCCTCGGTGAGGGATTCACCGCGCAGGGCGGCGAACTGGCGCAGCAGTTCACGCTGTTCTTCGGTCATGTCGGTGGGGGTGACCACCTGGATACGCACCAGCAGGTCGCCGCGACGCTCGGTGCCGAGCACGGTTGCGCCCAGGCCGTTGAGGGTGATCACGTCACCGCTCTGAGTGCCTGCGGGGATCGCAACTTCCTGGTCGCCGTCGAAGGTCTTCAGCGGGATGGTGGTGCCCAGTGCCGCCGCAACCATGGGGATGTTCACGGTGGTAACCAGATTGTCGCCCTCGCGGCTGAAGTACTTGTCGCGCTTGACGTTCAGGTCAATGTACAGGTCGCCGTTGGGGCCACCGTACAGGCCTGCCTCGCCCTTGCCGCGCAGGCGGATACGCGCCTGGTCGTGCACGCCGGCGGGAACGTTGAAGGTCAGCGGCACGTCTTCACGTACGCGGCCCTGACCGTGGCATTCAGGGCAGGGGGTCTTGATGACGGTGCCGTAGCCGTGGCAGTCGGGGCATTCGACCTGCTGCATGACGGTACCGAGGATGGACTGCACGCGGCGCTGCATGAAACCGTGACCAGAGCAGGTGGTGCAGGTTTCGGGCTGGGTGCCCTCTGCGGTGCCTTCACCGTTACAGGACTTGCAGGTCACGGCGGAGCGACGCTCAATGGTCTTCTCAACACCGAACACGGCGTCCTGCAGGCTGATGGAGACCGTAATCAGGTCGTCCTGGCCCTGACGCATGCGGGATGCGGGGCCGCGGGCACCTGCCGCGCCGCCGGTGAACATGTTCAGCAGGTCCTCGAAACCGCCGAAGCCGCTGAATCCGCCGCCCGGGTAGCCGCCTCCGGGGTAGCCTGCGCGGCCCTGTTCGTCGCCGGTGGTGTCATAGTTGCGGCGCTTTTCGGGGTCGGAGAGCACCTCGTAGGCGAGGGTGACGCGCTTGAATTCTTCGGCTGCGTCCTCGGAGGGGTTCACGTCGGGGTGCAGCTGGCGTGCCTTCTTTCGGTACGCCTTCTTGATCTCTTCAGCGCTGGCGTCGTTCGATACGCCGAGAGTATCGTAGTGGCTCATGCGTTTCCTTCCTCTCGAGACGATGGCGGTGCTCGATGAGTGCACCGCCAACAATGGTCGTATCAATTCTAGGGGATACTACCCCCGACCCGATACAATGGCTAGGCTGAATGGGGGTCGCTCCCGCTATCCGCTTAATCTGCGGTGCCTGTGCCCCTGAAATCGGCTCCGTAGTCCTATTGCGATTTTCACCCCTACCGCCCCAAAGGAGAATACGTTGAGTACCCACCACTCCCCCTACGGCTGGGGTGCCCAGGATCTAAACGCCGCCCGCATGAGCCGCCAGGCGCCGGCCCCGCGTAAAGTACCGCTGCGCCGCGGCCTGCTCATTGAGGACATTAACGGTTGGGTGGGTGAGGTCGTGAAGGCTGAACGCATCGGCGGTGCTCTCTTCTTCGGACTCGAGGACGCGAAGGGTCGCGTAAAGAATTTTCCGTTGGGTCCGGGCTACCTGATTGAGGGTGAGCCCGTTGAGATTGTCGCCCCGGTGGCGGCGAAGGAGCCGAAGCGCACGATTTCTCGCTCCGGTTCTATTGCGGTGAAGGACGCCCCGGCTAAGGTGGCGCGCGCCTCCCGCATCTGGGTTGAGGGTCTGCACGACGCCGAGCTTGTGGAGAAGGTCTGGGGCCACGATCTGCGCGTTGAGGGCATTGTTGTGGAGCCGCTGCACGGCGTGGATGATCTCGCCGGTGCTATTCGTGAGTTCGCGCCGGGCCCGGGCCGCCGCCTGGGTATTCTGGTCGACCACCTGATTGAGGGCACGAAGGAGCAGCGTATTGTTGCCGAGGCGCTGGCTGTACCGGGTGCCGCCGGGCACGTGAAGATCGTGGGTCACCCGTTCATCGATATTTGGCAGGCGGTCAAGCCCTCGGTGCTGGGTCTGAAGGCGTGGCCGCAGGTTCCGCGCGGTGAGGACTTCAAGAAGGGCACGCTGCGTCGTCTGGGTCAGCCGCACGAAACGCAAGCGGATGTGGCGCAGGCGTGGAAGCATATTCTCTCCCGCGTTGACTCATACGCTGACCTGGATCCGACGCTGCTCGGTCCGGTTGAATCGCTCATCGATTTTCTCACCGAACCGGGTGCCTAACCACACGGAAACCCGCTATTGCGCCCCCGTCTGCGGGCGCAGGTGTGAATTTGCTCAGAACCTTTCCCTCGAGGGCATTATCCTGTGGGTTTTGTTCCCTAAAGCGGTACAATAGTTGAGCGTGTGGCATTGCCCCTGTGGGTTTATGTTGCACCCTCACTACACTCTGGGTCACCACCGCTCAAACGATTTGCCTCTTCGGAGGGTATTTCCACCGGCTTAGGTGATCACCACAAGAAACTTCTATCGAACCAGGATTTTCGTGACTAACGATGTTCGCCCGGCAACCGGGCCTCAGAAAACCCGTAAGATTAGCGTGATTCAGGACCGCAACCGTGCGACTTTCGCGCATTTCGGCGGCATTCTCGGCATCATCCCTTCCGCTGCGGTTTTCTACGTCAGCCGCAATAACGCGCCCTTCGCTGAGCAGGAGGCTCGCGAGGCAATGAACTTCACCCTCCTGCCCTCCATTGCTCTGGTGGCGCTGTGGGTCGTGTCGTTCCTGCCCGGCATGGGCAACATTGCCATGGTTCTAGGTGCGCTCGTGTGGCTGTTCATGGCTATTGCGTCGCTGCGTGCCGGTATTGAGGTGAATCGCGGTGAGCCGTACAGCTACCGTATGAACCCGCGCCTGCTGGACCGCTTCTACTCCACCGAGAACGCAGAATCCGCAGAGTCCTAAGAACTGCCGGTCCTAAACCGCGCTGTCTCAGAACCGCGCTGATAACTTTTACGATGAACGCCCCGCACGTTGGCAAAGACGAGAACACGCTGTTAGACATATACCGTCCTGCCATGACCTATTATGGCACAGCGTAACCTTCAACCACAACTTGAAATTGGGTGTTTTGGAGAATTTTTTCTAAGGAAAGTAATCGAAAAATACGCATCCCAAAAGCGGCATGAAGGAGTGGAAAATTCTTTCGGCTAGTCCAGCACAAATGCGAACAATTAGCACACCGGTGTAAGGTGTGATGCTCCCCCAAAGTCCCTCCAAACAGACCCGAAAAAATTTTTTAAAAGTTTTTCTGAACCCACAAAAACACCCCGAAATCACCGAAATATTACGGCAATACCGGGGTGCACGCCGCGTGCAGGCGGCGGCAGAGACAAGGGGCAAATGAAGTTGAACCAGATCTGAGCCAAGACACAGCTCCAGCTGAAAAGCCCCTAATCAAGCAGGTATTTCTAGTGCTCTTCAGAGACCTCCGGGAGCAGCTCGCGGGTGACCGCATCGCCCAGCAGGCGGCCCTTGAGGGTTAGTCGCACGTGGGCTTCAGGGTCAGGTTCAGCTTGAGAATTCAAAGCATCAGGCTCAATCAGAGCTTGAGAAACCAGCCAGCGCAGGGAGGCACCCAGCTGCGCCTCATCGTGCACGGCGAGCAGCTCGCGCATCGCCAAGCCCTCACGCACACGGATCATGAGCATAACCGTCTCAAAAGCACGAGTGGCGGTGTCCAGCACCTCACGTGCCGCCGCCGGGGACTCCCCCGCACGCACCTTCTGCGCATACGGCACCGGGTGCTTCACGTTCCACCAGCGGGTACCGTTCACGTGCGAGTGCGCGCCGGGGCCGATGCCCCACCAGTCCTGGTTGCGCCAGTAGGCGAGGTTGTGGTCGCTGCGGGTGTCCTCGCTGCGCGAGTAGTTGGAGACCTCGTACCAGTTGTAGCCGGCTTCGGTGAGTAGCTCCTCGGCGAGCAGGTACATGTCCGCCATGAGGTCCTCATCGGGTATGGTGTATTCGCCGCGGCGGATCTGCGCGGCAAGCTTGGTGCCGTCCTCCACGATGAGCGAGTACGCCGAAATGTGGTCCGGCTCGTAGGAGATTGCGGCGCGAACGCTGCGCTCCCACTGGTGCAGGCTCTCCCCCGGCGAACCGTAAATCAGGTCCACGGACACCTGCAGGCCGACCTCCTTAGCCCAGGCGACGACCTTCGGCACGTTCGACGGCGTGTGGGTGCGGTCGAGTACCTGTAGCACCTCGGGGACGACGGACTGCATGCCGAAGGAGACGCGGGTGAAACCGCCGTCCTTGAGGGTCTGCAGGTCTTCGCGGGTTACGGAGTCGGGGTTCGCTTCGGTGGTGACTTCTGCGCCTTCGACGAGGCCGAATACGTCGATGGCTGCCTGCAGGATGCGCACGAGGTCGCGGGCGGGCAGTTTGGTGGGGGTGCCGCCTCCGAAGAAGACGGTGTGCATGGGGCGTTTTGCGACGCCGGATGCCTCGAGGGTGCGGGCGGCGAAGAGGATTTCTGCGATGGCGTCGTCGGCGTAGGTGCCGAGGCCGATGCCGTCGCCGAAGTCTTCGGTGGCGTAGGTGTTGAAGTCGCAGTAGCCGCAGCGTACGGAGCAGAAGGGGATGTGTATGTAGAGGCTGAAGTCGCGGGTTTCGCATCCTGCCGCGCTGGTGGCGGGGATGCGCCCGTCGCGGGGTGCGGGGGCGCCGGTGGGCTGGGCGGGCATTCTGCCTCCTGGAATACAAAGGGTGCGGACACCCCATTATAGGAGATGCCCGCACCCGGAGATACGCTATATATTTATTTGCTCGAGTATATTTTATTCTGGCTTAGGCTGTATATTTCGTATATTCCAAATGGTATTAAATCCATGTTTTGCCATCTCCTCAGTCCTTTCTTCAATTTTCTTTAGGACTTTATCTTCGGCCAGCCCCGACCAAGCGAAAATTTCTTGAGGGATATCATTTGCATAATCCAAAGTTTTATAAAATTCAAGCTTGTCCTTCAACGACATATTTTCACAATTTTCATTATCTTCCCGCCTCAAGAGAATTAGATTTCCAGGGGAATTAATAATTTTTGCATAGTAATCTTTTGCTTCCGAGGAAATATTAGAATCCTTACTGACTTCCTTGATTCGAGATTTTGGAATTATGTGTTCTATAGTAAGATTATTCCCTGGCTGTCCAAAAGTTTTAGATTGGTAGTGATCGAGTACATATCTCACCAGAGCGTGATTTTCATAATTTATTTTTTTAATAAATTTATCAACAAAAACATTTTCAGGCACGCTTTCCATCAGCTCTTGATATTTTTGCAAGAGGTAATTATAAACAGTATTAATATTTTGATTCCCCTCTGCTCCTGACGCTTTAGATAGACTAAACACTTTTCTAGCCTGTGAATTATACATTGTAGTGAATTTATTTCCTGGAGTGACATTAATTGCGGTAAGTACGAAGTGGGACTTTTCAATAAGACCAAGAAAATCGTTTACAACGGTTGTGCGAATCGCTTTATCTTGATTGTCAAAATACCGCCTTAGTATTGCGAGAATTAGGGGCCGATGCTGAATTAAGCCAAAAATATTTAGGGCTACTAAAGATTTATCCCAAGTCGCAGCATCTCTCTTGTCACGCTTTTCGCCTGGAATTTTTTCGCCTGAATCAAAAGTAATTCTATACAAATAGATATCTTTTGAGAGTAGCTCCAGGGTTTCTTCAGCGGCAATGGATGAATCAATACTTTTTTCGTACTCCGCAAAAGTTTCTTTCTTTGCAGAAATATTACTCCCCCGAGAAATAAGATAGTGGTAGAAAAAATCGTCTTCATTCATTGAAGGCATCTTATTTTTTTCTTCATTGCTACTTTTATCTTCATTGCTATTTTTATTATTATGCTCCTCAATCACACCGATAATCTCCCCCCATTTGACCAAGTTTACATCCTCACTATTTGTGTCGGGGAGATTTCCGAGGATATGACTTTTAATGAGATCAGATTGCTTCAGATCCAGGCCACGGGAATTTAAAGCATTAAATACACGATAGGCTGCAGGAATATCTTTCAGTTCAATATTAACAACCTTTAAGTTAATAATTTTACCAAGTAGGTTTCTAAGCGCTTTTTCACTAGGGTTATCTGGACCAGGGTGAGTAATTTCGTCATCCACAACTGGGATATCACTAGACAATACCAGTTCTCTTACTTCTTCTTTAAAAAATTCAAATGCCTCTTTAACCCTTTTTGCTGCCCTGGATTTTTTGGAGAGACTCTTTAAATCTGATTCCGAGATATCATTTGTACCGACGAATGATTTATATATACGCGTAAATTCTTGATCTTCAGAGGCGTGAGCTATCTTAAAGAAATTCTGTCCAGTGTTAGGGTTGTGCGGCTCTATATATTTTTGAATAACAGGAGACTTGCTGTCAATCCCGGTTTCTAATTCAATATCAATATCGCGAATTGCTGCAAGCAAGAGGGATATTGAAGTTAGTCGCTGTTGACCGTCGACTATGTCATATTCAGAAGTATTCCTCTTGCAACGGATAATCGTGCCAATAAAGTGAGCATTATCTCCATTTTGGGAGTTTTTGATATCTTTAAAAAGGTCTTTACATTGCTCTTTAGTCCAAGAGTAAGAACGCTGATAAGATGGGATAACAAGCTGTTCAGTAGGTTTCTGTAAAATATCACCAATTATGGTGCTTATTACATTTACGTCCATTAGAACTTTCTCCTTTGATGTAAACCATGGGTGCAATCGTCCGTGCTACACCCTCTGCTACCCTACTCCTTCTCGCCATGTCCTGACAAGGGGTAACACGCATTATTCCTAATGAATATCAAAATAAGGCTGATTACCTGCCCCGATTTAGATACAGCAAAGGCGGCGTGCCCCTCCCCCACTTGGGGTAGAGCACGCCGCCTACATCGGAAGAGCTGAGAAGGCTACTTCTTCTTTTCCTTCTCCTCGCTCGAAGACAGTGCCGCAATGAAGGCTTCCTGCGGAACCTCCACACGACCAACCATCTTCATGCGCTTCTTGCCTTCCTTCTGCTTCTCCAGCAGCTTACGCTTACGCGAAATATCGCCACCGTAACACTTGGACAGAACGTCCTTACGCATCGCGCGAATATTCTCGCGGGCAATAATACGCGAACCGATAGCCGCCTGAATCGGCACCTCAAACTGCTGGCGAGGAATCAGCTCACGCAGCTTAGAAGTCATCATCAGGCCGTACGAGTACGCCTTATCGCGGTGAGTAATGGCGCTGAACGCGTCCACCTTCTCACCCTGCAGCAGGATGTCGACCTTCACCAGGTCAGCCTCTTCCTCACCGTCGAACTTCCAGTCCAGCGACGCATAACCGCGGGTACGGGACTTCAACTGATCGAAGAAGTCGAACACGATCTCCGCCAGGGGCAGGCGGTAACGCATCTCCACACGGTCCTCGGACAGGTAATCCATGCCGCCGATCTGGCCGCGGCGAGCCTGGCACAGCTCCATAATCGCGCCAATGTACTCGCTCGGGGCAATAATCGTACACGCCACCATGGGCTCGCGAATCGTCGCGACCTTGCCCTCGGGGAATTCGCTCGGGTTGGTCACGCGCTTAGCGTTGCCGGCCTCGTCCACCACGTCGTAAATAACGTTCGGCGCGGTCGAAATCAGGTCCAGGTTGAACTCGCGTTCCAGGCGCTCACGCACAATCTCCAGGTGCAGCAGACCCAGGAAGCCACAGCGGAAACCGAAGCCCAGAGCGGCAGAGGTCTCCGGCTCGTAAATCAGCGCGGCGTCGTTGAGCTTCAGCTTATCCAGCGCGTCACGCAGTGCCGGGTAGTCCGAACCGTCAATCGGGAACAGGCCCGAGAACACCATCGGCTTGGGGTCCTCGTAACCGCCCAGGGACTCCTCGGCGGGCTTGGCGGCGGAGGTGACGGTATCACCCACACGGGACTGACGGACGTCCTTCACGCCGGTGATGAGGTAACCCACCTCGCCCACGCCCAGGCCCTTCGACGGGACGGGCTCAGGGGAAATCACGCCGATTTCAAGCAGGTCATGCTCAGCGCCGGTGGACATCATCTTAATCTTCTGGCGCGGCTGCAGGCTACCGTCCACAACACGCACATAGGTGACCACACCGCGGTAGGAGTCGTACACCGAGTCAAAAATCATGGCACGCGCCGGGGCGGATGCGTCACCCTGCGGGGCGGGAATCGCCTCCACAATACGGTCCAGCAGAGCCTCAACACCCTCACCGGTCTTACCCGATACGCGCAGAACCTCGTCCGGCTCGCAACCAATCAGGTTCGCCAGCTCCTCAGCGTACTTATCGGGCTGAGCCGCCGGAAGGTCAATCTTGTTCAGCACCGGGATGATGGTCAGGTCGTTCTCCATCGCCAGGTACAGGTTCGCCAGGGTCTGAGCCTCAATACCCTGGGCGGCGTCCACGAGCAGAAGCGCACCCTCACACGCGGCCAGGGAGCGGGACACCTCATAGGTGAAGTCCACGTGGCCGGGGGTGTCAATCATGTTCAGCGCGTAGGAGGTGCCGTCAACGTCCCAGGGCATGCGCACAGCCTGAGACTTAATGGTGATACCGCGTTCACGCTCAATGTCCATGCGGTCTAGGTACTGCGCCTTCATATCGCGCGGGGCAACCACGCCGGTGGCCTGCAGCATACGGTCTGCGAGGGTGGACTTACCGTGGTCAATGTGGGCGATAATGCAGAAGTTGCGAATAATCGCGGGGTCGGTCGCCGCCGGAACGGGCGGGTTCTTCGACATGGGTGCCAATCACATCATCCTTTCGAGATGCTGGCTGCGGGTATGGGCATAGTTACCTATCATTTTCCCATACCCGCGCCATATGTGCGAACGGACCTAACGTTCCGAAGAATCCTCCGCGGAATCCGCACCATCATCGGCAGGGTTTACGCCCTCGGAGGCGCCGCTGAGGGAATCCAGGTAGCCCTCAATATCCTCGGCAATCACCTCGCCGGAGACAGTGCGCAGAGTCGAATCCATCTTCTGCTCAATCTCACGCACCAGCTCAACCTTCTCGTAGTCCTTCGCCATTTCTTCGGCGAGCTCCGCCTCCCACTCATCAGCGTGGGTGCGCAGGCGGTCGTATTCCTCAGACTCGACCTTAATGCCGAGGATGACCTCCAGCGCCTCGATCAGGCTCACGACCGCGCGCGGGTTCTGCTGGTCAAAGCTCAGATACCCCGGGATGCTCATACGCAGCATGACCGAGGAAGACAGGCCGTGCTCGGCGGCGAGCGCAGACATCGCCATCGTCACCGAGGTAGAACCGGTGTAGTCCTCGTGCAGAATACCGGGGATTGCTGCTAGCTTCTCGTCGTGAGTGGTCAGCGTGTACGGGTACGGGCGGGTGTGCGCCACCTCATCCTCGAAGGTCTCAACGAAGATCGCGTGGTCTACGTGGAGTTTCTTCACGTACTTGAAAAAGCGGGTCATGAACCGCCGCATGCACAGGCTGGGGGCGGGGCCGGTCACCACGAGCAGGCGCAGGCGGCGCTCCGGGATGGTGACCATGTTGTAGAACATCTTGGGCCACACCAGAACCGTGGAATCGGAGTCGTCGCTGTTCTGCAGCTGCGGGGCGACGGAACCATAGTCGTAGAAGTCGTCCATGTCGAAGCCGGGGCTCTCATCGCACGGATCGAACGCGCGGTGAATCACGTCGAGGGCGTCCTCACCGTTGCCCGGGGGTTCCTTCGCGGAGTTGAAGCCGACCAGCATGACGGTCGTGTAGTTGTCCTCCTCGGAGGATTCGCCCAGGCTCAGCTTGCCGAGCAGGCCCTTCTTCACGGGCTGTTCTGTGGAGGCGGGCTTGGTGAAAGCGTCAAAGAGTCGGGCGGGCGGGAAGTTCGGCTGGCTCATCGTTGGTCCTTAGCTCGTGGTCGGTTCACCGGGTACATGGGGGGGGGTGTATGGAAAGTTGCCGGTGAACTGTCGGTGGTTGTGTAGTGTGTATCGGCGATGCTCACTCCCCCACGCTATATATATGGTGCGGGCGGTGTGCGGTACCGCCGATAGTTCCCACTATACGGGCTCCCGCGCGACCCGCAAGCGGTTTCGTCACCGGGCGGGCGCCTTCATAGGATTGGGCATAAAAATTCAGTAACGAGTCACCAGATGCAAACAGATTACTCACCCGCAGTTGCGTTTAGCCTTTCACATGTTGCAGCGTGTCCTGTCATAGTGAAGTGTGACTGGTTATGATGACTGGTATGGATTCACAATTTATAGCAAATCTTATTTCTGGCATATCAGCACTTGCTACCGTCGTTGCGGCCATTTATACAAGGCGGCAGGCTATTGGCTCTAAGGAAGCTAAGGCAAAAGCAGAGGAATCACACAAGGCAGCTCTAGATATGCGTGATGCGGCTCAGCGTTCTGCAAAGGCTGCAGAAGAACAGGCTAACCAGGCTGAGCTGGCGCGTAAAGCTGCAGAGGAACGAGTCCGACAGGCTGAGAAGTCACTCAAGCAGATGCAGCAGCTTGTTGCTGAACAACAGAGCCAATCCCAGTCGCAGTCTAAGATTGCGGCTAACCTATGGCGCCCTAAATTTCAGCTAACTCATGTCCGAGAAATGCGGTACAAACTACAAAACATCAGCGAGCATTCTTTAGATGTGCTTAAAGTTGTAAACCAGAATGAATTTTTCCGGTGCGATGATATCAACCAGCAGTTTAATCCAGGCGAATCACTCGACATTCTTCTAGGTGGTGCGGGGGAGATTCCCTTACCTTCAAATTTAATTCTTCAGGTTGCGGGTCGGAATGAACCTATCCACGTTCAGATTCCTGCGTAAATCCAGCTAAGCAGGTTAAAGTCGGTAATTGCATATAACCGCAATAGAGACGGTATCTGCTTAAACGTATATCTGGCTCGTTAAGGCTCTGAGGAGGTCTGGGACGCAGCTAATTTTGGTCACGATTTACTCACGATTTTGAAGCAAGGAAGCACCCACAATAAACGATTCGGGCATAAAGAGACCCCCTGCGTTCCCCTTAGAGGAGGGGGAACACAGGGGGTCTCTGCCCTTAAACCAGAGAAGTACTTAGGTACCCCGCAAGTTTTAGAAAGCCTTGTTTATGAAAAAGCCTGACTTCCTTGATATTCCGGGGCAGAAATAGGGGGAGGTTGGGGTTGGTCCCCATTTACTCCCCACTTTGACGCACTTATTCGACTTCTGAAGAAGCTTCTGAAGAAGGCGCCTTGTCGCTGTACAGGCTCGGGTCCGTATTGAAGTACGCAAGCGCGGTCGTGACAGTACAGATAATCGCACCCGCTACCGCTGCAGCCTGTTGCTCGGTAACAACACCAAATGTGGTGAGCAAGCCAGAGATTACAGGAGCCCACGCATACAGCGACTTACGAAACGCCGCTGCCTGAGATGCGGACATCTTACGCATGGTCAATCTCCTTACCGAGCTCATCTACCGCGTTCTGCAGCTTCTCCCACGACGCACGCAGAGCCGAAACTTCAGCCTTGTCCAGCGGCGCGGGGACGCCCTCGATGCCGCGCTCAACCTTACCCTCCTTGATTGCGTTCACACGGTCAATGAGGCGGCCCAACTGGTCATACCAGCGCCCCGGGCAGGCGGTATTGAAGAAGTCCTTATGCCCATGCACGTAGAAACTGCGGCCGTAGTAGGTTTCGATATCGGCGATGAGCTGGGCAACGGTCTCGAAGTCTTCGGGGCTCATCTCGGGGCGGCACTCGATACCAATCGAGCGCTGGTTTGCCGCCCAATTGCCTGCATGCCAGGCGATGTCCTTGAACTCCACAAGCTGGGCGCAGCGACCCGATTCCACCACAAAATGTGCGGAGGTGCCGGGGCCGCCGGCAAAGAAATTACACACGTCTTCGAAACGCTGACCATCATTACCCCAATGATGGATGACGATGGTGTCAATGTCGGCGATGGTGCGGTTTGCCTCGGTGAACGAGGTAGCGTTGTATTCGGTGATGTCGGTGTACTGCACAATGTCTCCTTAATTAATGGTGTTGGTGTTGATTTCCAGCTTCACAGCCACGCCCATGTCGGTGGCGCGGTGAGGGGTGGGGATGTCTACGGTCATGTTTGAGGCGCCGCTGATGTCGTGAGCCCACTTCTCGACCGCGAAGCCGTACTTCGCGTTCTTGCCCTTGTACTCCGACTGAGCGATATTCGAACTCAGGATGAGGTGGTGTGCCCAGTTCGTGATAAAGAAGTCCGCAGCCTCGCTGGGCTTCGCCTCGCCGCTCACGCAGTCGTGCCAGGAGCTCGACGCAGAACGGCACCCGGTAACCTGCGAGGAATGACCAACGAGCACGAAGCCATGGCCGCCATTCTCCTGAGCGGTGCAAGCGGTGAGGATGTTGCGACCGCCGCGAACAAAGAAGCCTGCACCCGCGGCGGTAAAACGATGCATATTGGAGGTGTCCCAGATGCCGCCGGGCTTACCTTCGATGCCGTGGATGCTCCGACGGTTATACCAAGACTTGCAACCAATCAAGGTGCTATTGGTCGCGTAGATTTCGAAGCCAGCATTAGTGCCGCCTGCAATATTCGCGCCCGACACATCGACAGCATCGAGAATATTGTCTGCCGCACCAATTTCACGGCGGCCAGCCGTCACCGACGCAAGATGCTCCGGTGACTTGCCAATGACGACGCCAGGACCCAGTGTGCGACGGACACGGACATTCCGCAGCTGGCATCCCTGGTCATCCAGACCCAGTACCGCCACACCAAATGCGGTGTCCCAGATGAGGACGTTCTCGATGCGGTGGGTACCGTCGGGCTCCGGCGGGTTATCCCCCAACTCAGTGTGCAGGAGGATGCCGCCAATGTTCGGGTGCATCCCATCCTTGCCGACCGTCGGTGCCGTTGAGGACACGTGAGACGGGCGAGGATGTGAGCTCTTGATCCACAGATCAGAGATGCCCATCAGCAGATTGTCCTTGCCAACACGCGGGGTGAGCCAGGTGCCCGCGTGGATAATCGCCGTCTTCTGCTCCGCCCCTGCGCCAGTGTCCGCAAAGATGATGGTCGATTCGCGACCAGCACCCTGCAGGTGAACGCCGCCCAGCAGCTCAATGAACGGCGCGGACACCTTATAACTACCTGCCGGCAGGTGGACGGTGCCGCCGCCAGCCTCATGAACACGGCGGATAGCCTGGTTAATTGCGGCAGTCGAATCCGCTGCGCCGGTCGGGTCTGCACCAGCACCCACCACATTTACAGTGCGGTGAGTAGCCGGTGCAGGTGCCGGCACCGACTGCGACTGAGCCAGCTGACCTTGCGGTGCCTGTTCAGACTCAATAACTTCGACGAGATACCTCATCGCCACTCCTTCTTAAATGTTGAAGCCCCCCACGTGGGGGGCTAATCTTCCTTCTTCATAGCGCGGGCAAAAGATGAGCCACCCAATGTTTCGATGGCAGTAATTCTGTCCTCGCTGGCATCATGGCGCTTACGCGCATGCCGCATCTCCTCCCGCAGCCCGCCAATGTCTCGCCGAAAATCGGCGTGCTCGGCGCGAGCAGCAGTAAAGTCCTCGGCGATGGTATCCAAGCGTTTCACCACGTTCAGCAGGGCGGTATTCGTCTCGCCCTGCATTTGTGTCAGCGCTTCGCTCACCTGCTCCACCTGCGCAAGAACCTTATCCAGGTCATCGCGCAGGTTCGTCTCATGGCTGTTGTTGGTCTGTTCCTTGATGGAGCGCACCTTGGAGTTCAGACGCTCCCATTGCGGGGCACCCCACTTGAGCCAGACGATCAGCAGGGAGAAGAGCACGGCTCCGACCGAGACGACGGCTTGGATGATGCCGTCCAGCACCGGGTGCCCGATGCGGGGAATCTCCGGCAACATCACCGCGCCTACTCTCCCATAGTGGTGGTTTCTTCGGTGTTGGGTGCCTTGAAGAGAACCCCGATGGCGTGCATGATGTACTCATCCGTCACACGGGCCGGGTCCGCACCTGGAGAAGCGAGCGCGGCGCGCTTGGCGTCCAGCTCGGCCTGCGCCTCATCCAGTGCTGCCACGGCCTTGGCATGCTCAGTGACGGCGTATGCGTGTTCGTCTGCGATGGTCTGGGTGGAGCCTGCCCCGGCGGGCAGGGAGACGAGCAGCCCAATGTTTGCCTCCACGGAGTACTGGGCGTTGGGGATACGCTGGCGCTGGGCAGCCTGGGTGGCGCGCTTGAGCAGGTCGGCGTCCTGGGAGGCAGCGAGTTCTTGTGCGATGGTAGCCATGTCTGGTTACCGTCCTTTCTCAGTGAATAATTTTTTTGGTGTTCCCGCGCCACGTTTAGGCTGGGGTGCCCGGCAGTACGGTCGGGAACGGGTCGGAGGCTGGGTAGATGAGCAGGCCACACCGCAGGTTGCTGCGGTTTTGTGGGGAAAGGTCGAGGGTCCCGCGGCGCCAGGTGATACGATTCCCGTCGCCCCTTGAGTGGAGGAGAATGATCCCTCGGGGTTCTCCCGTGTCTGTGACCACGGGGGCTAGTACAGGATTGTTGGATTGCCACCCGGGTGGAACGTTGTTGTTGAGACGAATCTTTTCGCCCCTGTCATGGTAATTCAAATCTGTGATGTCGGGGCGGTCGTGGACGGTGATGGTGTCCCATGGGCCGCCGCGGGCGGCGATGATGCACCAGTCTCCGACGCGGCGGTAGAAGATAGCTCCGGCGGCGAGGGCTGGGGACTCTTCGCGTCGCCAGCCAGTGTCGCGCGGGGTTGCCCCGGAGGCGAGGCGTTGCACAAGTGCGGTTGCTTCCGCGTCCAGCCCGCCAGGTTCCCCCTTAGGACCCTGCTCACCACGTTCACCACGGTCACCCTTGGGGCCGGGCTCACCAGCCTCACCACGCTCGCCACGTTCACCACGGTCACCCTTGGGGCCGGGCTCGCCAGCCTCACCACGGTCACCCTTGGGGCCGGGCTCGCCACGCTCACCACGTTCACCAGGGTCGCCCTTCACCGGTACCGGCGCAGGAATCGTACTCTCCGCACCGGCGGGGGCAACCGTCGCCAAATCTAGAGTCACACCCGCGCGAACATAAATGCTCGGGTACGGTAGCGACGCGGCGCACCCCGCGACATCCCGTAGCTGCGCCTCCACACGGTACCCCCATTCAGAAGGCACCGCCCCCGGGCTCGGAGCCATCAGGCGCACTCCCTGGTTCCCGCCGCGCGGCGCGTCCCAGAGCACCCCGTCACGCAGCCAGCCGGTCACCGGCGCAGGAACAAACACGCGCCTGGTCCCAGCATCCGCAACCCGAGTAGTCGGAGTAAACACCACACGTCCCTGCACAGGCACACCATCCGCTTCACCGCCCGCCGCGTGCTGGTGCGTCACGAACTTCGCCTTCACCAGCCCATAAGCGGGCACGAAACCGGACTCGCTCACGGTGTCATTCACACCCATCTAGTTCCCTCCTGTCATTGCTTGGATCTTCAACCTCGCAGCAGTCAGTGCCTCCGCCGGAGCCCCGGCAGACTCGAGCACGGCGAGGTTCTGCCGCTGAATATCAACCTGGGTGAGGTAATCCTCCAGCTCACCCTTCGCCCACGCAATCTGCAATCTCCACAGCCACGCGGCAGGCAAACGATCGTACGGGTTCGCCGTCCTGGAACGCACTCCATTCTTGGTCTCCCAGATTGTGTCGTCTGTCAGATAAAGGATGCCCACGTTCAGGGTGTCCGCCAGGCGCAGCACTTGCACCGCCTGTTCAAACCCTGTGATGTCGTGGATGCAATGCCAGAACATCTGCCTCGGCTGCCCCTTATAGTGCTCCTGCACGAGGTACTTATCAGTCAGGTACAGGGATGCTTCTTGCTCGAAGGTCATCATGTGCCAGCCCGTACCGACCATCCCTGCGGTGGTGTTCGCACCGGGGTTCACGATTGTGGGCATCCACGGGTAGAGCGCATTGAACCGGTCGGCGATGCGGTGGTGGAATTCTTCTTTGCCTGCCTGGTCACCCCAACCGTTATACGCCTCGTCCCAGAAGATGCCGTCCACGTCGTACCAGTCGATGTACTTGCGCACCTCATCGAACAGGGTCTCCAGATCACGAGGCTCCCCAATCGATGCACCCGTCCGAACGTACCCGTAGATTTTCTGCCCATATTCGCCGCGGTTGAGCTTGAGCTGATTCGTGAAATCCTTGTACTGCGGGGAGCCGGGGCCTTCTCCAGGACCAGACGCGGGGTTAATAATGAGGAACGGACAGACTTCGGCGGCTTGCGCCATGGTGTGCCAGTTCTGCTCCGCGACCGGTTTCCAGTAGTCGGGGTAAAAATAGGTGGGCGGCACGATCGAGCGCATCCGTGCCCGGTAGGAGCGCTTCGCGTCCAAAATTCGCTGCTGCTTGTCTACATAGTCGCGGACCTCGGACATGTCCAGGATGGGACGTACCGTAGGTGCAACCGGGGCAACATGCCCCCCGTCATCACTCCCAGGGTTGTTCGGGCGCGGTACCGGCGCGGGAGCGGGTGCTTCTACCGGCACGGACGCCCAGGAGGGGCGTGCGTAGGTCTGCGTCGTCACGGTCTCCCCTGCCTGGACGAGCAGTGGCACATCCTGCAGCGTCACGGTACCGTCTCCGGCTTGGATGGTGAGACGCTGCACGGGCTGCCCCTCCAGCATCACTCCATCCCCATCTTTGAGGTAAGCGACCACATCATAGGACACTGCACCAGATTCTGGCACAGCCAACTTGACCATGTCTGTCTCGGTGGCATCCTTATAGAGTTGCTGCCCTGCCCCGAGCCATCCGGTCGTCTCGGCAGTGCCGGGCTCGACGCCAGGGTGGGAGGGGATGAACGCGACGGCGCCGGTGGTGGCGGGCGGGTACCCGGTCTTGCCGAAGTTCACCTCGATTTTAGAGCCCATCGCCCACCAGCTCGCCCGGGTCGATAACCTCACCCACCACCGGCTCCGGATCAGGTGCCGGGGTGGTCTCGGGGGATTCTAGCCGGATGACACCGGCAAGAATCCGCTCATCCAGCAGCTCACGTCGCAGCTTCTCGTTTTCTTCCTGAAGGTACAGGGCTTTAGCCTGCCACTGCTCCAAAGTCATTTCGTTTCTCCTTATCGTTTGATGGGCAGGATGGCGACATCCACCCACGCATCCCGGATGAGCTCATTCGTCACGTTGTGCACAATCACCTCAACGTGGCTTCTGGAACTTGAGTAGACGTTCGACACAATCGGCCAGATCGAGTTGCCGGCTTGCGTAACCACCACAGGGAGCTGCACCTGCTCACGGAACGTGATGCGCCTCCGCACTGCAGAGTGGCGCGGGATCTCCAGCGGCCCAATCGAGATGAAGATGGTTGTCTCAGACTGCTCAATGAGGGTGCGCAGGTACATGCCCTGGTTCATAATCATGCGCCCCTGCACGGTCACATCTCCGTCAGGGAGCACCACGAGCCCCTTCACATCGGCGGGGTTCGTACCCGAGGGCTGCACACCGAGGGTGAGCGCGCCCTGCGGGTTCATGCGGACCACACCCGAGGGTGTGGTGGCATTGCTCGCGCCGGTGCGCATCTCGATGACCGAGTCTATGCTCCCCGCTGGGCCGCGACCGGGGGTGGTGTAAATCGAGAGGCCGGGCTTGGACTTGTCGGAGGTGTGGAAGGTGCCGCGGAACTCATTCTCCACACCATTGGCGTCAATCTTTACAGTCTGTTCACCCAAGTGGTTGTATGCGGTGATGCCGGACGAGTTGATTTTCAGGCCGCGCCGTTCCGCCTCCGTCGTCTGAAGCAGGCCACTCGTGACAAGTTTCGCTGCGACCTTCGAAGTCACCAGTCCCTCGATAATCGTGGCTCGGTTCAAAATCGCGTCCTCGGTCACCACTAGCTTCTTCGTCTCCGCACTCATCGCGCGCACCACCTGCGCGGCCAACTCCTGCGTCACGTTCAAACGCCGCACATCGATACTGCCGGGCACAATCATGTCCCGCCCAATCCACGGCTCTGACAAACTTTTAAGTCCCGCTACCGCCTTTTTGGTGATGGCGTCTTTACTGGTCTGCTGCTCCACTGCCTGGATGCGGGACTCCGCCTCGACCAGACCATGCTCAGCCTTCTGAAGGGTTTGTCGTGCCTGCGCTACGACCTTGCCCGCCTCGGACAGACGCTCATCGAAGTTCGCGAGCGTGTCCCCGTCCCAGCGGCGCGCCGAACCGGTGGAATCCAGGTACAGGGTCGCTTCGTTCTGACGTGCGATTTTGATACCGTGCGGCGTGGACGCGGGCGTACGCGCCTTGATGAGCTGCGCACGTAGCGTGTCCACCGCCTGCGCGGGCGTGGGGCGCTGGTCAATATAATCAACCACCGGTTACCTCCCTGTCTTTTTTATTGCCAGGATGCTTCTTGAAAGTCCAGCGTCACCGACCCGGCGAGGGTACCGGTCATCTTGATGATGCGCATCTGCCGCGTCCCATCCGGCACCGACAACCAGCCTGCCAGGGTGACGGTGGCGGTATCGCCCACGAACCACGATCCGAGCGGTGCACCGAGCCTGTCGGTGCCCATCTCAATGGTGACCTGGTCAATCATCTTTGCCCGCGCTGCTAAAGCGCCCTCAGCTTTCTGCTTCAGCACGAACGTGTCGGCCTGGTCTGCATCGGTGATGATGCCCTCCACAAACGGTGCACGGTCGCGCCACACCTGAGTAAGGTTCTCCGCCCAGGCGATGGCGGTTCCTTCGCCTTCTCCTGCGCCGGTGCACCAGATGCGGTGCGTGATGTCCTTGCCCGTGGAGGTCACCTTCACCTCAATGTCGGCTGCGGCGAGCGCGGTTGTATCGAAGTCCGGCGTGAACTTCTGCGCGATGAACGGGTATTCCTCAACCCCGTGCATGAACACCCACTCAATATGAGTGTGTGCCTCACTCTTCCAGCGAGGGCGCAGCATAATATCGGGGCCGTTAATAACCGCCGACAGCTCGCTCCAGCGTTTGCCGATGAGGTTGTTCGCGACGTTCCACCGCTCGTAGGTGCGCTCTCGGGTCTGTGCCCCGAGCCCACCCTGCACGCCGTGCACCACCGGCAGTCCGCCACCGGGGCGGTTCATGCCGTGAACAGCAAGAGCCCAGGCAATCTCGCCCAGGCTCATGGTCTTGTAGGTTAGGGTGTCCCAGATGGTGCGCCGCTCGAACAGCTCACGCACACCCGCGCACTTGAGTTCCAGGTTTGTTCCGGTTTCGGTGCCCCAATCGATGATGGGGCCGGCAATAAGTGGGTACTCGGTGCCGTCCTGCCCGGTGTGGGTGAGGAGCACGCCGCCTGTGAGTGGCTCATAGGTTGTGCGTTGGTGCCCTGCCAAGCTCCGCTTCGGAATCGTGAAAGTCAGTTCCTCGACCTTGTTTAGGCTGATTGCCCAGGAGCATGCGGTCACGTCCTGGATTGGGGAACCGACCGCACCGGTCACCGTATCCAGCCAGTACAGCCTGAATCCCACAGCTACTCCTTCGCCACGCCCATGTCGATAACCCGCAGAACATCCGAGGGGTACTTCGCTCCGAAGCCCTCATAGCGGGTGGTCCACTTCTCCCAGCCCCACACGCGCAGGCTCACGGTGTAGTGGATCGTGTGCGAGCCCTTCGGCAGCACCACCACGTCCGAGTAATCGACGGTGTCCCACACATTGGTGAAGACTCGTTCGCGCCGCAGCACCAACTTATTGTCAATATAAATGTCGTAGTTCACGCTGCCCCGGTCGGACGGGGAGCTGGAAGCTGCGGAGGTGGAGGGTGTCCCCTTCGCAACGTTGGCGGCGACGCTTGAGATGGACGAGGTGAGTCGAATATCGAGGGCACGGTCAGTGGTCAGGAAGAACATGCCCTTGCCGCGAGTGATCACGCCGTCCGTCTTGTCGTGCACCGTATCCGTCTCAGTCTTGTGCGAGAACAGCACACCAAGGGTGCCGCCGATAGGTCGGGCGAACGTCACGTTGGCAGTCTCGGGTGCAGCATTCGTGCCAGTCATACCCGCTTTAATCTCGCGTTTGGAGATTACCACCGCATTGTCCGGCACCTGGGTGCCGACCGCGACTCGCGCGCTAATAGATCCGTTCACGGGCTGGGTCTGCTGCTCCACGTAAACGTAGTCGGTGCGAGCGCCGGTCGCGGGCGCTGGGCGTGTGGTGATGGTCTGCCCGACCACCGGCACCAGCACCGCACGGCTCGGCGCGATATGTACCACGACTGCGCCCGGGGCGATGACGTATTCCATGCTGGAGCGGGTGCTCACCGTGCAGCCGGAGATAATGCCCGGCTCGGGGTACTGTGCCGCGAGCACCGCCTGAAGGTCGTCAGGGGTGGTTCCGTTACCCTGCGCGTCCGGCGCCATTCCAAAACCAACACTCATATGTTCTCTCCTAAATGTATGTTGAGCGTGCGGTTACATCGACCCAACCGGTTGCCGGCGCGAGCGCCTGCACAACCGGCACGAACCCGGCACGCGGCGGGATTTTATGCCACTCGCGTGCCACCAGCTCACTCGTTCTGTCCACGCCACCAATCAGCAACCTGCCTCGGGCGCAATCGATTGTGACTGGCGCGGTTGCTACCACCGGGTACGGGTACTCGATAATCCGGTTCTCCGCAGTGATGCGGAACCCGCTAGACCAATCCCCGCGCACCGTATAAATCGGGTAGGCGTCTACGGTGCCTTCATTTACGATCGAGGTTGTCATCGGGGCCTGCGAGCCAAACGAGAGCACGCCGCGTGTGGGTTGTTCAGGCACGAACAGCGGGAACCGCAAACCAACCCCCGCGCCAGCAGGGTAAAGCTGGTAGGTGCGCGGTGGCGCGTACAGCCACGGCTCGGGTGCAAACAGTGGCACCTCAAACAGAAAGGCGGAATCCCCAAGGAACTCCACCTTCACGTCCCCATCCAACCGGACCTCTCCCGTTAGGTCGAGCGTGTCCGTGGCGACCCGGAGCGTGCCGAGTCGCCCATCCCACAGCAGGGATGAAACGAACCTGTCGGCAAGCTCGCGCACCTGCACGCCCGTGTTCGACACAGCGCTGCCTTTGAGCGTGAGTGTGCGGCCGGTACGGCGTGCCGGGGCGTGAACCATGCCGTGCCCGAGTTTGCGCTGCGCATCATCAGACTCAACTCCAACGCCGCCGACCCAGCCCGCCAGGTCGGTTACCCACACTTCCAAGTCTCCTGCCGGCTCTTCAAAGGTTGTGAGTACCAGGGTGCCGTGCGCCCCGGTCAGCTCCACGCGGAGCCCGTCCTTACCTATCACAGCAACGCTCCTTCCAAACCGCTAAGCTGGTGCGACATGGCCTCACCAACACGCCGACCGAATCGCTCGGGGGCCATTTCCTCGCCAGCGTTCACATGCACATGCAACGCCCTACCAACAGCAGGGGTCGCCACAGCAGCGCGTGCCGAAGCGCGACCCACACCAGCGGCAACTCCACCGATGTTGAACCCGCCACTGATAGCGCCCGGGGTGAGCGCCATCGAGAGAGAACCCATCCCATCCTGTGCCGCCTCAACAGCAGCGTCCGTCATCGACCGCACCGCGTCCACAGCCATGTCGGATGTCTTGTCGATACCGGCGGCGATGCCCGCAGGAATCCACACGCCCACCTGGTCACGCATGACACGAGACGGCGAGTGAATTCCTAGAGCAGACTTCACGAAATCAGGCAGAGCGTTGACGACACTGCGGGCGGCATCCATCACCGCGCCGGCGGCGTTGCGGATACCAGATGCGATACCTCCCACGATGTCGCGGCCGATAGAGATCATTTGACCAGGGATGCCCCGCACCACGCCGATGATATCTGAGCCCATCGAGCGGAAGAATCCGACCACGGTGTTGATGCCTGCAGCCACGCCGTTCTTAATGCCTTCCCAGATGGTTGAGACGATTCGTCCGATACCGTTCCAGGCGGCATCCCAGATGCTACGAATCAGGTTCACAGCGTTCGTGATGATGGAGCTAACGATGTTGATTGCACCAACGACAATGCCCTTGATGACTTCCCAGACACCAGCGACAATCTGCTTGATGCCCTCCCACGCGGCGCTCCAGTCGCCCTTAATGATTGCGGTCACCGTCTTGATGATGCCGACGACGATATTGAGGGCGCCCTGGACAATCGGGACGATTGCCTGCACCACGGTCGTGACCACATTCAGGACCGCCTGAATTGCAGGCACCAGAATGTCAATCAGCGTCGTGATGAGAGGGACGACTGCCTGCACCACGGAGGCGAAGACAGGAATCAGCGAGGTCACGAGGACAACGACAACACCTGCCACCGCCCCCACGATTGCCGCAAGCACTGGCAGAAGGCTCTGAATTGCAGGCAGCAGCGCAGCGAGCACCTGAGTACCCAAATCCACGACTACCGCCACAATCTGACCAAACACCGGCACGAGCTGAAGCAACATCTCCCCCAGCTGACGGAAAATCTCCATAATCTGCGGGAGCATCGCCATGACCGCAGCTCCCAGCTGAGCGAGCGCAGGGACAAGCTGATTCATCAGCTGTTCTCCCACCGGAGCGAGCGCCTGCATGATCTGGGTGCCGAACTGGACAATTATCGGGAGCAGCGGTGCAAGATGCTGGCCAATCTGTCCCAGGGACGCCATGAGCGCCGCACCCATCTGCGTCAGAATGGGCATGAGTGCCGCGATTGCCTGACCGATGAGCGGGATAAGCCTGTCAATGACTGGCTGGACAGCCTGGACAACCTCAGTGAATAGCTGGGTTGCCATGACTGCGAACCGCTGCAGGGCGGGGATGATGAGCTGAAGTGCCGGCTGCAGTGACTGGATGAGCTTCTCGCCCAGCTGGCCAATGAGTGGCAGGATTGTGTTCAGTGCGGGCTGGATAGCCTGCATCAACGATTCCCACGCGGCGCGCCCAGTCTCCGTCTGAGTAAAGAAGTAGGCGAGCGCACCTGCTACGATGCCGATAGCACCGACCAGAGAGGTAAAGGGATTAGCCTTCATCAGACCAAATGCTTTGGAGAGGTTGCCTGCGATGTTTGCGGCGGCGGTGTTGAAGGCGGTTTGTGCTGTAGCTGCTGCGCGGACTGCGACCTCGTAGACGGAGGCGGCGGTTGCACCCAGCTGGTAGTTCCTTCCGAGTTCTGCGATTTCTCGGGCGGAGCCTGCTCCGCTGGTTAGCATTTTGAATCCTTCGGCTACGCCCATGACGGTGTCTTTGGCCGACGAAATGGCGCCCATAGCGGTGTTGTAGGATTCGATGGTGCTCTTTCCCAGCCCGATTGCGGTTGTCACGCCTTTGTATGCGGTGACGGCGGTCCCGAGTGCGAGGACGAGCCGGCCGACTCCCTGCTGATGGTTTTCGATGAACTGGGAGAGCTGGAAGAGGCCAGTTGAGAGTAGACGGATAGAAGACTCGAGGATATCGAATGCACTCGTTGCTGCGTTTGCGCCGTCCCCTGCTCCACTGAAGCTGGGGAGTACGGATTTGAACGCAACCGCCAGGGAGCCCACCACTCGGATAATATTCAGTGCAACCGAGACGAAGGAATGCAGCAGAGGAGGTAAGACGGTCCCAAGGAATGCCCCTACCTTCTGGGCTACACCGACAATGCCCGTGCCTTGGGTCTGGAACGCGGAGGCAAACCGGGCAATCTCTTCACGGATAATCTCGAAGGTGACCGTGAAGCTCTTACCATCGCCCATGGTGGATTTGAAGCCCGCAGCAAAGGCGCTAATGGCTTCTCCAGCCTTGGTGATACCCGCCCCAATCTGTTCGCCGATAACCTTACCGAATGCTTCGACCGGCTTCATCCACTGCTGGAATGCCAGGAAGAATTTGGTGAGCGCGGGATATATGCCGGTAAGGATGTTCGCGCCGAAACGACCGAGCGCGGCCTGTGCGTTGGCGAACGCGCCAGGTAGCGTGTTGCCCATTTCGAATGCGACGTTACCGGCGGCGGAGGTCATCGCCTTCTCGAATTGCTCGAAGTTGATCTTGCCGTCAGAGGCCATCTTGAAAACTTCTTCTGCCGTCACGCCAAGCTGCTTACCCAATGCCTGGTAGATTGGGATTCCTCGGTCTGCGACCTGTGCGAGGACGTCATTCTGTGCCTTGCCGACACTCGCAACCTTAGCGTAGATTCCGCCCATTTCCTCCATGCTGGAGCCAGACGCAGCGGCAGAGTTCGAGACGGACTTTAGGACAGCTTCAAGCTGTTCACCCGGCTGGATACCAGCGGCAACTGCGCCAGCTGCGGCGGTTGCCGCTGCGTCCAGGCCGAAAGCCGTGCCCTTCACCGATGCAGATGCATTCTGCATAATCACGGACACCGCGTCAGCGTCATTGCCCAGGCCTCGGAGCTTCGCCTGCGCCACGTCGATAGCCTTCAGGCGGTTAAAACCCTTCGCAAACGCGGTACCAAAAACCGAGCCGATACTGATACCGCCGATAGCCTTCGCCACCAGCGGGGCAACGGAAGATGAGAAGATACGCCCGAACGCTGAGGACGCTTTAGTACCTGCCTGCGAACCTGCACGGTCGCCAGCCTCACCAATCTCAGATACAATCTGTGCGCCCGCGCCCTTGGTCGAGGCGAGCACACTCACGTATGCTTTCGCAAGCTCATACCCGCCAGCCATATCATCACTTCCTCTATCCGGTTATTTGATTGTTTCCTGCCCCACCACGGCACCACCGCCGGCTCGCCGCTGCGCCAGCCAGTACTTCGCTTCGTCCAGGCTCATACTGCCTGAACCGACACGCACACCAGCGCCCTGCACACCGGGGCGAGGCAGAGGCTTCGGCTTGTTCCGGCCTTTCTGCCCGTCTGCACTGCGCTGCCAGTTCGCCTCCACCAGCCGGTCAAACACCCCGGCCAAAAGCTGGGATTCCAGCCCCCAACCTTGCGCGTAATGCCGCATGGTCGCCGAATCTGGCGGCAGGTTCACGACCATTGCCGCCACCAGCTGTGCCCCATACTCCGCGGTAAGGGCGGCGTACGGGGCATGGTAGTAGCGGATGAGGTCAATCTCCACAAGCTCGCGGTTCTCCCGCAGGAGAGCCGCGAGCTTTAGGAGTTTGGGTTCAAAGCGTTCATCATGTCGGTAAAGAACCCGGTGAACAAGGTCATGGGTACACGCCCAGTTTCGGGGTCGCGGAGCGTCTCGAATACGTCCTGCTTTGCCTCGGCACCGAGCAATGACTCCACCGCGGAGAACATGCCCTTGGGGTTGCCTTCGTCAATCGCGAGCAGCTGCTCCATCAGTTCCGCATCATCCAGCGCGGCAGGGTCTACCTGCCAGGTCTTGCCGCGCAGCTTCACCTTCACGACCGGCGCGCCACCTGCAGCCTTCTTGTCACTGGTGCGGGTAAACGCGTAGTTCTTCTCCGACATGAGGGGTTTCCTTCCAAATCAAAACGTCTTGGGTAGGGTTTCGTTGGGGAAGCGAGCGCGGCACGCCCCCTTGGTGTGTGTGGCCTGTGGCTCCAGAAACCCTCAAAGGGAGCCAACCACGATGCACAACCAGAAGAATGGGCGTGCCGCAAGACTAAACTAGCCTATTAGAGCTTGGTGCCCAGGTGCTTGTACGCCTTCACGCCCTGCGAGTCAGGGTACGCGGTGACGGTCACCTGGTAGCCGACAGCCTCGCCGTTCTTGTAGGTCACCTCGCCACGCTCGGTTACCTGACCGTCGGGGATGACGATACGCAGAACCTTCTTGCCGTCCAGAACGTCCAGCACGAACGTCTGGTGCGGGGACTGTGCGCCGGTCATCTTCACCAGCGACCCGTTCGCAGCGGCATCCGCGTAGAACAGCTTGAGCACTTCCTCGTTCGTCTCGATGAGCGTGAACTGGAAAGTGACCTTGTGCGAGGTCTGGATGACACGCACCACGTCACCGTTCTGCCAGGCCTTAATCTCACTGGTGTCAGAGTCGATGCTCTGAGTCACCCCGTCCTCGCTAATGTAGCCAAGGTCCTTCAGCTTCGCGTCCACCGGGGCGGTCGCGTTAGCAGGGGTTGCGGTGCCGATGGCACCAACGTAAACGCCGCCGGTAACAGCGACACGCACATTATCAGCAACAAGCGCCATAACGTGCTCCTTCCTGCCCCACAACAGGGGCTATAACTGGTCTATCCACGTGTTCCGGTACGTCGCCGTGAAGTTCATCCGGAATCGCGGGATCTTATCGTCGGGGTCTGGCATCCACACCACACCCCCCACTGGATCCACACCGTAGACGAGCACGCTCTGTCCATTACTTACGAGGATCTCCTGGTTCACGATGCTACGCAGCGCACCTCGCAACATCTCCGCAGCGTTGTATGCATCCTGCGCGGTGGAACCCCACACATCGGCAATGAATGCTCGTTGCCCATGTGCTGGGGACCCCTCGGCACCACCCGAAGGGGTGAACACCGCGAACACACCGTCCGGGCGCGGGTTCGGTGGCTCCGCTACATACACCGGGGAACTCCACAAGCTTTTTGCCTCCTTGCGGAGCGCTGCGAACACATCCGGAGCATACAAATTGCCAGAACCAATCTGCGGTGTCATCGGTTCCACCCGCCCACGGCCTTGGACAGGGCACCGTGCTTAGCTTCCGCGCGGACACCAGCGGCACCGGTCGGGTAGACACGCGCTACCGCTGTTTTCGCGCCAGCTTTCGCGGAGGACGCGAACCCGGCACCGGCGCGAGCCTGAACCTTCGCCGCCTCCGTGTTCAGGGCGGCAAGCATCTCCGGGCTGGTGCGCAGCCCATAGAATCCCGCCAGTGTCAGCTTCACCTTCGTCTTGCCCATAATCTGTTATCCTTCCACTCGTTTGAGGTTGATACGGTAGCCCGCTTCGAATCCGAAGGGACCGTGCGTGTAGTCTTCTGGCCAGCCGACGCACTCGTACAGCACCCCGTCCACAGTTACCCTGTCGCGGGGGCGGGTGAACCCGGTTGGAGCGTACAGGTCAAGGTCACGGCGAACCCCGGTCGCGGTATCCCGAATCTCAGAATCCGCGCCCGGTGAAGCCCACCCAAACACCTCGACCTGCACCGCGGCACTCCAGCCCCGAGTAGGGGAACCCCAACCGTCAGGTGTTTCTTCAGTCCAGGCCGAGTGTGAAACCGTGAACCGGGGTTTGAGCCACCCCATGCCCTTCACCTCCCATCCCGCAACCGGAGGCAGGGAATAGGTCAATGGTGGTGGCGCGTTGCGACCCGACCCCGAGCAGCTTCTTCTCAGCCCGGGATAGGTACAAATCCCCGTTCGGGTTTGCGAAGCTAACCTGTTGGTTAAAAGGGCCTGCCGTCTGCGTCAAAGATGACGCCCCCTCCACAAATGCCCCTGCAGCCATGGCACGCTTGACCATCCGGCACGCCACAATCGTGATAGCCTCTGCCGGCAGGTTGAACCAGCCGGGCGCTGCCGCACGGATGAGTACGCCCGCATCCTCAAGAAGGACACGAGCATGTTCTTCGGAGCCCGGCGGCATATCCGGCCAGCGCGCCCGCAACGCCTCCACGGTGACCTCGGGAAAATCGTCCATCATCACAGGTCGCGCACCTCCCGGCCCAGGTTAGAGGGTGTACTTCACGAAGTGGGCGTTGGACTCGATGAGCCAACCGAACTCTGCCTCGGCGCGAATCGCGACCAGGTTGTTCTCCCACAGAGAGACCAGCTGGTTGCCAATCGTCACGGTGGACTCGGTGGACACATCGAAGTTGATGCCACCCACAGTGCCCCACAGCGCCTTCGAGAAGTCACCACCGATACCGACCACCGAACCGGCAGCGGTACCGTTCGCCACGGTATCTGCAAACGAAGCGGGACGACCCAGCACGGTACCGGAACGCACAGCAGCGGTTGCCACGGTCGGCTCAGGCACGAACAGCGGGCGACCGTTAGCATCCACCGAGGCGTTAAACAGCGGCTCTGCAACGTCATCGAACACGAAGCCGTTGAGCTTCTTCTTGTCCTTCACCAGCAGATCCAGACCCGAGTTCAGGTCAGCAAAGATACCGCCCTTGTTCGCGGGAGAAGTACCAAGCTTCACAGCCTTACTGGTGGAGGCGAGGTTAGTACCAACACCGAACGGGTTCGAGGTGCCGTGAATAACGGCATCGTCGAACGCGCGAGCAAACGACTCAGCGATCTCCTGACGAAGGACTTCCATGTAGTTACCGGGGTTCGCACGGACGACCTCGGCGGAGACCACCGCGATGGCGGCAATCTTCTTAGGGGTCATGGTCTTCATGGTCAGCCCCGCCTGGGTGGTGGGCTTCTTAGCGCCTTCTTCCACCCAGGAGGCGGTGGGCTTCTCAGTCAGGACGGGGATAGCCTCACCAGAGACAGAGAGAGGCACCTGACGTGCCAGAGACTGCACCACAGAGGCCTTCTGAACCTCTGCGAAGTATGCCTGCGCAATCTCGGGGCGGATAAACCCGGCGAGGTTGCTGGTCTTAGTTGCGGCGGTAATAGCCATAACGGTTTTTCCTTTCCTAGAAGAGGATTAGCTAGATGCCGAGGACGCCCTTGAGCTTGTCCAGTAGCGGGTCGCCATTGAGCGCAATCCCCGCACCTTCACCCTCGGTCTTGATGACGGTGCGGTTACCCGCCGCACCACCGGTAGCACCGCCGTGGAGCAGCTCAGACAGGAGCGCCGCGTGTTCGGTTAGCTCCTTCTGCGTCTCCCCGCGCAGGGCGGAGGCGGGAACACCGTACTCGGTGGCGGCGGCTTCACGCCATCCGCGCACCTTCTCCGCGTGCTCGAGCTCGGCTAGACGCCCTTCTGCCTGCTCGGCACGAGTGGTCAGCTCGTCCACGGTGGCTGCCTTCTCGCGCAGGTCGGCGTAGTCGGCAAACTTTGCACGTTCACGCTTGAGTCGCTCGGCGATGATGGTGTCAAGCTGGCGCTGTGAGGTGATGGTGCGGAACGCGGGTTCCTCCATGTGCTCGTGCTGCGCCGCCGCGACATCCGCGGGGGTTACCTGCGGCTGCTCGGAGGCTTCTGCCGTCTCGACTGTGGTGTTCTCACTCATAGGGTTGCTCCTTGCTTCGTTAAGCACCAACACCACCCGGTGCAGACGAAAACTCGTCTACACGGGTGGTGTTGTAAAAAATATGTTCTATATTCGGTTATGCCGCCCAAAACCCCGGGCGGAAAGGGAAAACTACGTTAGAAAGGCAGAAGCGCCAAATCGTATGGAGTGCCGGCATAAACATCCGGCAACTCACCATTAGCTACCTTCTCACGATACAAAAGGGTTACTTCGCTATCGTCGAAGGGGAATTCCTTAGCTTCATACCTACGCTTAATCTCTGCTAAACCCCACTCATACTCGGCACCGGGGCGCGCAGCCGGAGCATTAAAATAACGCCCATTCAACTCAGCTCGCTTCCACCCCTCCGGAGTATTTACATCAAACGTGGGCTTCGTAAAATCGAACGGGGCACGCCAATACTCAGGGTCTTCACGATAATCGTAGGCTTTTTCTGCGTTCGCGCTACTCATGGGGAATCTCCTGATAATATGCAAAAACCAGTGGGGAACCGTCAGGCATACGCCTGACCTTTACTATGTCAAGCATACCACCGCGTAATAACAGAACTTCCCGCTGCCCCCGATATTTCTCTGTGTGTTCCCATACCGGTGCGAGCCCAGACCCTGCGGGAACATACACGCGCATCTGAACTCGTCCGCTGCCAGTTTTTACCCCACTAGGTTTATCAGCAGTAGCGATATACGGTCTATGTTCCATGGAAGAACCCCGAAGCGAGTACAGGTCCTCAACCTTGCCCACGCCGAAAGTCTCCAACGGAGCCCACCGCGAGACCGTAAATGGCTCCAAAGCCACCGACCGGTCAATTGCGCTATCCAGCTCACGACGAAACTTCTTCAGCTCAGGAGTCCAGGGAACCTCACCCAGAATCGCCTTCTGCAGCCGCACATAATCCGGTGTCCCACCCGGCTGTTTACCTTCTGCCCAGCGCTGTAATGCTCGAGCATCCTGTTTGGTGTGTTCTGCCGCCATACGCGCAGCAACACCATCTCCAAGAGGGATATCCTCACCAGCCCATACCTGATCCGCCGGTTTACGGCGGTACACCTCGGGAAACATCTCCCCCATCTTCACCGCCACGTGCCGATCAACAAAGCGTGTTCCAGGCTTCGACTCCGCACGCAACGCCGCAACAGCCGCATCATACCGAGCCTTATACACGCCAGGATCGTAACCCTCCACCGGGTTCTTGCCCTCAAACCCGGGCACCACCTGGCAATCGCACTTGTAATGGAACCGCATAAACAGACCGGCGCTCTTAGGGCTGGTGTAGACGAACCCGCGCGAAGCGAGCATCTCACACCAGGTGCAGGTGGAACCCACCGGCACGCGCCCGAAACGCTTCGCCACCGGATCAGCCACCGCAAGCTGCGTTACCTTCTCACGCCCGGCATGCTTGATGAACTGGTCGAGTCGCTCGGATAGCACCGCCAGTGCACGCTCCACATCCACGTTCGGCTCTTCTAGCCACTGCGAAGCCCACCAGACAGCAGAGCTCAGCTTCCTGCGCTCCACCAGCGGCACCTCAACAGAAGGCAACCCTGCGGCCTCCCCCACAGCGAGCTCCCGCAGATACCGGTACCATTCCTCCCCCGAAGCTTCAGCCTGCACACGGTATCCGTCCACCAGTGAGATGAACATGCGGCGTGCTTCTTCACGCACCAGTTCCCACGGTGCACCCTGCTCAACAAGCTCCCTGATGCGTGCCTCAAACAGATCTGTAGCTTCCGCCACGATACCGTTCAAGCCTTCGGCGAGGTACCTAATATCCTGCATATCCATACCGGGGGTACCTCGCTATCATTCCGTTATTCTTTTATTTCGAATTCACCCAGCGGTTGCTTCGCGAGCTTCTCCTGCCGCTGCGCCTTCTCAGCATCCTTGCGTTCCTTGTACTGCTTATAGAACCCAAGAGCCTGGACGCCTTCGGCACGCCGCTTATCACTCATGAGCCGCTCCGCCGTCGCCGCACTGTATCCGAGCTTCTCCAACACCACGCCGGATTCCGCGAGCCACGGCATGACCTGCACCTGCTTCAGCACAGCATCCGCCGCAGCCGCATCCGATACATGCACCGTCGGCGCGAAGTGCGCCTGTACATTTGTTGCCTCCTGGGCAGTTTCCCACCCATGCTGCAAAGCCACCGTCAGCACAGCAACCTGACGCAACGCAGATTGGAACCCCCTGATACAGCGCTCCGCCGCCAGCCGCAACGGGTCGCGCTGCGACTGAATCGCTGAATCACTCGAAGGGTTATCAGAGGGAAAACCAAGCTCATCCAATGGGATAGACGACTCCGCCGCCAGCAACGCCGCCCACTGTCGCAACTGTTCAGTGTGCGGTTGCATCGACATCTGTGAGAACTGCTGAATCTGCGGCAACTCACCGTTCTCATCCCGACTAATCGCGAGCATCTTCGACATGACTGCGTCCCACTTCGACGCTTCCAACGCCTCCGGGTCCGCGCCCAAAATAGCGCGCTGCGGCGTCGAGAAAAACTCCGCCGCAACCTCGGAACGCACAATCGTACGCACCGCCGAATCCGTGAGCGACATGACCGCCCGCGTAATCCGTGAGCGCCCAAACGGGCGGCGCAGGTCAGCCCCCACCACCAGAGCAACCATCAAAGGACGCCCCACTGGGTTCGGCAGCACAACAGCGGTCGCCTCAGTACGCTCACCAGCCGCGGGGAACCCGAGCACCACCGTCTTATCCGGCAGGTACACGGTTACCTCGCGCACCGTCACGTCCCCAAACTCGTCCGTATCCGTACGAGTCACAGACAACCCGGCGGCGAGCGAGCGCTTGCGCTGATCCCACAATCCGGTAGCCCAGTGAGCGCTACGCGGCAGCCAAAGAACCTCCGGCTCGCCTGCCTCAGTATCGCCCTGTGTGACCGTGATGAACGCGCACGAATTAATCAGAGCGGAGGATGCCGCCTGGGCGAACACCTCCTGAAAATCGTTCTGCGCCACCAACTCATTCAAACCAAACGGGTCGATATTGCTCTCATGAGTCGAGATGAACTTCTCAAATCGGATACGGTCAGCGAGCACGTCCACGGTCTTGGCAGGCCATCCGAGCACCGAATCGATATTCCGCAGCTGCGGAGGAATCGAGATACCCAGATCTTTGAGCCCTACACGCTGGTCGTAATAGTTCTGTCGCACCCGGTTCCTGGCGCGCTTGGCCTGTAGCTGGTCTCGCATGAGCCGTAGCTGCGCCAACTCGGTGGGCGTAAAAATATCCCCACCATCGGCGGGGATAGGGAAGAAGTCACTCATACGCTAATCCTTTGTTTCCGTGCGGGGTTGCGTTTGGTTACGCGTGCGCCCCAGTAAGCCAGCGTGGCAGCTTCAAACATCGTGACGCTACCTCCCTCTGCAGCCTGCCAACCGAAACCTCCTCGGTTGCCAATCTTTCGGCGGGTACAGGAGAGCACCTGCTGGGTCAGTTCAGGCTGGTTGCTGTGAGCGAGGTCCTTGCCGATGATTGCCTGCTCGACCGTCGCGTGAGCAACAATGACCTGGTCCAGTGATGGCTGCCAGATGAGCGTCTTGGATTTCACGCCTGCTTCACGGAGCGCGTTCGTAAGGTAGCCGATACCCGCCTTGCCGTCGATAACAATCTGGGCAGCGCGGGAGGCATGCTCGGCGAGGAAGTCTACGAGCCAGCCGGTGCCATTGGAAAGAGGTTCAGATCGCAGGCCCTCGATGAAGATTGGGCCGCCAGTATCCGGGCGGCGCGCCACAGCGAGCGCAACCTCCATACCGTCAGGAGAGAATCGCACACCGAACACGGTGCGGCCCTCCTTGGGGGCTTCTCCCTCGCATGCGTGCCAAGCTTCAGGGGTGAAGGCTGACTGGGTTGCTGTGGCTTCGTCCCAGATTCCGAGCGCCTCACGCCTGAATGAATCGGGAGTGAGGTTCTTTCGCATGCGCTCAATTGCGACAGCGCTGACTCGTGTCGGGTATGAGGGGTTTGCCTTAGCCCATTGCTTCTTATCGTCGGCTCGGGCTCCGGGGTCGGCTGCGCACTCGATGTAGAGCTTGTCGCGGTCTCCAGCGAGCGACTCGGCGCGGTGCCGACTGAACACTTCGCTGGGGTCTGTCGGCTTCGGCGGGGTGCCCATCATCAGCACCAATCCGTTCGGTGCCGCGTTGGTCGCAGGGAGCATGTCGTCAAGCGCTTTCTCGGTGAGAATCTGCGCCTCATCAAGCACAATGACGTCCACTTTTGCGAAACCACGACCAAAGCCAGATTCGCGCGCATCGAAGAGAATTCGTGAACCATTCGCGAACTCTACGGCCTCCTGACCGGCACCGCGGCGGACATGGGAGATGAACGGGGCAACCGCCGGGCGAGCCGCAATGCCCTGCATCGATTGAAAGGTTTCATTGTGGGTGCGAGCGCGGTGCGCCGACCAGAGGACGAGCGTATTCGGAGAAGCGATGCATGCGGCGAAGATAAAGCCAGCAATCATGTGAGTCTTGCCGACCTGTCGAGGCAGGCTCAGTGCGGCGCCACCCACGCCGGCGGCATAGAACCCGTCCTTGCGCTTCGCGAAAACCAGGCGGCCAATATCAATCTGCCAGCTATCGAGCGGGTAGCTCATCTTCATGAGCTGCCGAGCAATGGACGGCCAACCGGTCGCCACAATTCCAGTAGGTATCTTGAGCTGTGCGGCGACCTCAGAGAGTGGACGGGTCGAAGGGGGCATCTTCTTCATGATGGTGCTCTCCTTCAATCTCTGCCCCGTACTGCTGCTCTAGCTGTTCCAGCTCCTCGATGTCCTTATCGAGGTCCTGGAATCGGCGTGCGAGCGCGGCGAGGTCACGGGCCAGCGTGTTTGGGTTGTCAATGTGCGCGGCGAGTTTGCTGCGCAGGGCACGGAGCCTGTCGAGGCGCGTGCCGGTTGCGGTGGCATGAGAAAGGGAGCCTTCCTCTTGGGTGGCTCCCTCAAAATCGATAGGTTCGAGCTGCTTAGGCTTGCCTTTACTCAAGGTATCACTCCTTGTCGAACCCGTATTATGTGGAAAATCGCTGTAAAGATATCGCTATCGCCGGAGGGCGCGAACTCGCCCTCCGGGGGAGGGGGTACCCCCCCTGGTCCTGTTTGCTTCAGGTGGTTTGCCCCGGTTGATGATGTCCCCCATGTAGCGGTGAGAGGTCGCCGGCTGGGGTGGATGGTTGGGGCTAAGGTTGGGGCTAAAGGATCAGCGTTGTTTTCGGTCGAATCGGTTCAGCGATTCTGATTGTCTTGCGAGCCTGAGAGCGTTTGCCTCCAAGCTTTCCGCCAAGACGTTGGTTGCATTGGCGGCAGATGACGCGAACATTTTCCGCAACGTCTTTGCCACCTTCAGCGTGAGCTGTCACATGGTCAAGCTCAGGAGAGTTCGGCTGCTTGCTCCTGTGCCAATCGTAGGCAACGAAACAAATAGGACAGCGCATGTCGCCGCGCTCAAAAGCTGCGGCGAGCTCCTTCTTCCGGAGGGTCTTCCAGCGGGCGGTTCCTGTTCGGCTAGTCGCCATTGCTTCCTCCTTCTTCCACTATTCATTTGTAGCTTGCGGGCTGGTACCTGGTGGGGGAGGCTATTGCTTTCCCTCCTCCCCCACCAGAGGAAGAATCCGACACGACTGAACATGTCTCCCGCATCATTACCACCCCCCCCCTGCTAGGCAGAGGACACACCAGTGGTAAGCGAGACAGTCTAGCGTCATCATCCCCCCTTGTGCAACTACCAATGTCACCCACCAGAGGACAGCTTCCCCAGCGTCTCCTCCTCCTCATCCGCAGACAGCAGATTCCACAGGAAAGCCCTCGGCCAGATCGCAGAGCACGCCGAACACTCGACACGCTGAACCTGCTCCCCCTCAATGTCCCAGACGGCAACCAGGCATGGCTTCTGCACGGTCGCACCGAATTCATCTCGGCATCGGCGGACCTGCTGACCGCAGACTGGACACGCCCTGACTATCGGGGTACGGCGAGTAGGTTGCAGATACTCCTGAATCTTTGATGTCCATTCGCTCCACTCCTCACCAATCCAAACCACGACGGGGAGGCTGGCGTGGACCAGATGAGGAACCACAGCACGCATGGTCTCGGCAGGAGACTTCCCCGCCGGCACCCCAACAGCTGCCGCAGTCTCCGCAGCAGAACGACCCACCGCAGTCCACAAATCCAACGCCGCAACATCCAAGGGCGAGCGCGAGCCAGAGGACGACGGACCCCTCCCATGCTCCGCACCCTGCTCAGTGACAGCCTGCCGAAGCTGATCTAGCAACGCCATTTCCAGCGGAGCATCTTCGAGCGCCTCAGCTGATGCCCCCATATCCTCAGCTCGAACATGGGCAAAGGCCAAGACATTCAGGATGGCTCGCACCCGGCGGCGCATCTCAGCGACATCTTGCTCAGTCATTGACTCAGCTCCTTCACGATTGCGGTCCACATGTCTGGTCTCCACACTCCAGCGTCCTGGCCAGCCGAAGCGAGCGCGTCGAGCCACTGGACTTGTGCAGCTGAGACTCGCCCCTTCATGGTCTTCAATTCTCTGAAGATGGTTCGCCGCTTGATGGGGTGGACGAGTACCAGGTCAGGAAATCCAGCCGGCGACCGGCGGGAGTCATGGGTGTGGTAGTGCATCCATCCCAGGCGGGTTGCCAGGGTGATGATTGCTGATTGGAATTGAGCTTCAGTTACGTTTCGAGCGGTAAGCATCAAATAGTCTTGTGCTTTCACGCTTCTACCTCCTGCTGGTTCGGCGGGTTCGAGCTCGGCGATGACGAGAGCGTTTAGGTTCAGAGATGGTCAGGTTTTTAACGGCTTCCCCGTCCCGACCCGACCCGGCATATCCGAATCCGTCACCCTCCTGATTCAAATCGATTCGGAGTAATTGAGTCCCAGCGGAGGGGTCAGTTACGGGGGCACTCTGCTCGCTACCGCGAGCGATGCCCTGCCCGTTCCCGTCCCGTCCCGACCCGGCATATCCGAATCCGTCACCCTCCTGATTTGAATCGGATCCAGATTCCTCCCAATCGTGGGAGGGCTCGTGAGATGAGGATTTGGGTACGACGAAATGGCCGTTGGAGTCTCCCCCGGTCTCCGGTGCACCGGAGGCTGGGGTTGGCTCTTCAACGACCTCTGCAGCGGATGCTTGCTCAGCGAGGGCAAGTTCGGCTGCATCGATTTGCGCAGAGAATTCGTCAATCATCTGCTGCGCACTGATGGTCGGCAAAGAGCTACTGGTGTGCTGCGACCACACCGCCGGCAAGGGTTCATCAACCTGCGAACCATCGCCAGTGCCCTGGTTCTGGTTCCGGGAGAACTCGCTAGCCTGCGAGGTGGCCTGCACCGCCGGCAAGGGTTCATCAACCTGCGAACCATCGCCAGTGCCCTGGTTCTGGTTCCGGGAGAACTCGCTAGCCTGCGAGGTGGCCACGACCGACCTACCAACCGGCTTATCTGACGGAGCGGATGCCTTGGTGGGCACCCCATTCTCAGTCAGCCAAGCCGCGCTCTTTGCACTAAAATACGGCCTCGACGGGGCAGGTAGAAGATCTACCGCCCAACCAGCATTGTCCTTGCGGGACGAGTTGCAGCTTCGACACGCCACGACCATATCCTCCGGAGTTTCTGCAGGAACTCCAGGATTCAAATGGTCATAGGTCGCGCCACGGCCGCCCTTCTGGTTACCCCAGTAAACGACGTTGCCGCACCAACGACATGCATCGCCGTCGCGAGCACGAATTGGCACAATCAACGCACCGTTACGGGTGTCATTACGCCGCCTGTTTTCCCAATCAATCTCCTCTCGTAGACGCATATGGAACAGGTCTTCATCCTCCACCAAACGATAGGCGATACGCCCATCATCCAGCGGCACCTCACCGGTAAGGTACCCACAGAACGTCGCATCAGCGATGAACTTCTGTGCAGCATCCGGAGTACCGGTGAACTTCAGAATAGAGCCGCGCTCAACAACATAGTCAGTCTTGAACGCCGCCGCCTCAACAGCCAAAGCAAGCACCTGACCAAACAACGACCACATAGACTGCATGCTCGCGCCAGGAATCTCCAGCGCTCGCCACACAATGCGATGCTGAGCGGCTGTATCAGATACTTTCAGCCAAGGCATGAGGGGGGCTCCTTGCGGTGGTAGCAGTGTAGAACATTTTTCTCTACAACTTGGTCAAAATCAGCAGAAACCTGCTAAAGAGTGATGTCTTTCTCAATGGCGGCATCCACCAAATCCTCAGCCATGAGGTCGAGCAGATGCTGGATTTGGGACATGCGCTCGCGTATCTGACGCTGGCGCTTACCGAGGTTTGCGTTGCGCAGTGCGGCGGGGGTGAACGGGGCGAGGCTCTTCTTCGCCTCTTCGACGCGACCGAGTACCTCTGCTGATTCCTGCGGCGATTCAGCAGCTTCAGCGGTGAGCGCCGGCGGCTCGGTGAGCGTCATAGGGAGCGTCGGTTCTTCCTTGGGTGCTGCGCCGGGTGTTGCGGTGGTGAGTGCTTCGGCGTGTTGGGTTCGGCGTTCTGCTTCGAGGGTGCGGATCTGGTCGATTGCTTCGCGAAGGCGCGGGTAGCTGTCGCTGTCTCGCTTCATGCTCATGGAGCGCTGCAGGAGCCCTTCAGTGGTCATGTAGGTTGCGGCGCGGGTTGCTTTGCCGCCGCCGAGGTCTTCGCGCCATTTGCGCTTCCATTTGGTGGAGACGCCGGTGAGGAGGCTGCCTTTGGCGAGTGCTCCGATTGCTTCTGCGATGTCGGTGTTGTGGACCCAGATGCGGTCGGCGTTGTAGATGTGGCGGATGGGGGTGCCGTTGATGGTGAGGTCGGTGTCTGGTGCTGCGATCGGGTGGTAGCGGTTCATGGTGTGTCCTTGGGGTGTGGGGGCTTATTCGGCGTAGTTGGTGTCGTCGTGGGAGCTGGCGTGGAGCTTGGCTTCTTCGCAGAGCTCTTCAAATGCGTCTTGGAGGACCAGGGAGTTGAGTGATTCAACGGCTTTGGTGTTTCTCTGCTTGCAGGTGCCGCATGTGATACGGAAGCATTTGCCTACGATTTCCCCGTCCCTGGTGAGCTGTAGGACTTCGAGGGTGAAGGGGAAGCCTTCGTGTTCCTGGTGTTCTTGCATCGGTGTTTCTTCCTTAGCCTTAGCTGATGATGGTGTAGGTTGCCCAGAGCATCGTTCGTCGAGGGTAGCCTCCGGTGTAGAGGTAGACGTCGCCGCCGGGGTGGACGTCGCCGCCGGGGTGGACGTCGCCGCCGGGGTGGACGTCGAAGGTGCTGCAGGCGCGCGGGGCGATTGCTGCGGCGACTGCGTCGATGATGGCTTTAGTGCGCTCATCCCCGCCGCGGCGTCCGTCCCAGTCGGCGTAGGTGTGGATGATGTCCTTTTCGCCGGTGGCGGTGGGGTGGACGAATTCGATTGCGATCTTGTGGCTTGCCATGGTGGTGTTTCCTTGGGTGGTGTGGTGGATGGGGTCCCCCGCCGCCTGTGTGGCTACTGTAGGAAAAGGGGCGGCGGCGGGGGAAGCATGTGGGGGGTTAGATGTTGATGGAGGTCGTCATCATTGACCTGTGGCGGGCTCTGCCTGCTGCGCGGTTTCGCTGCCAGACTTCAACGTCTGAGACCTTGTACCATAGGCGGCCATCATCGTCTTTGGCTACGGGACGGAGACGGATACCGGCGGCTCGAACAGCGGCACCTGAGTAGGTGCGGACAGTACTGACCTTGATACCGGCGGCTGCGGCGACCTGGCTTTCAGAGACAAGCTTGGTACCGGGGTTGCATGCCTCGAACATCGTCTTGTGGGGCAGGTCAATCTTGTTGGTCATTGGTGGTGTTTCCTTGGATGGGTAGGCGTTTCTTACGCCAGTGGATTGCTTGCATGTGGCGGCGGCAGAGCTGTTTGGAAGCGGCGCGTTTCTCTAGCCATGCCTCGACGTCTGAGGGCTTGTACCAGTAGTTCCCGTTGAAGTCGCCTTTAGCCACGGGGCGGAGGCGGGAGGTGACGGCGGCTTTGATGGAGTCGCCAGCGTAGGCTCGCAGTGTGGTTTCTTTGATGCCGGCTTCACGTGCCACGGTGGCGGCGGGGAGCAAATGCTCACCGGGGTGCGCCTTCAACCATTCGGTGAGGGTGGGCAGGTTACTGAGGGGTGAGTTAGCCATTGAGCCCTCCTTTGGTGTGGTCATGGACAAAGCTGCCAATGAGGATTGCGGCGGAAGCAGGGGCGAGCGCAATCGCGAAGATGATTGCTCGGAAGGTGATTGTGGGCTGTGCGGTGCCGATTCCAATGATGATGACGGAGGCGAGCGCGCAAGCCCAGACAAGGGCTTTTGCGGTGCGGATAGTGCGGTCGGTGGTCATGGTGAGTGTCCTTGGGCTAGATGAGGAGGAGGAGGATGAAGATTGTGAGTGCTGCGGCGACCCAGAGTCCGAGGTTGATCCAGGCGAGGGTGATGAACTTCTTTTCCATGTCTTCAATGTCTATGCGGGTGATGGTGAGGTCGTGATTCAGGTTCGTCTGCTTGGCGTGCAGACGCTTGGTGTAGCGGTCGAGCTGGGCGAGCGCCTTGCCCTGGTTCTTGCTGGCGCCTTGCAGGATTCCGACTGCGCATTCGGTTTCGGTGAGCTTGCGTTCGTTCTCGACGACGCATTGCATTGCGAATCCGACGTTGGCGTTCACGTCCTTCGTGTGCTGTGCGACCCTCCCGTTGAGGTGGTCGGTGAGGCGGCGGGACTCGCAGACTTCGTCCTGGAGGCACGCGACGCTGTTGTCGAGGCTATCGATGTCGGTTCGGACTTGGTTGTGGTTGTCGATGATTGTCTGGATGGCGGTGTGGCGGTGGGTGCGGCCTGCTGCGCGGTCGCGTTTGGTCTTGGGGTTGGGGGTGGTCATGGGTGTGTCCTTCCTAGTTGGTGTGGGGTGGGTGGTTAGAGGAGCTGTGCGATTTGGCTGCGGCGGTGACGCATCAGGTGCTCTGCGAGGCGGGTGATGCAGTGATCTACCGCTTCATCTGAGAACTGGAGCGTGGCTTCGTCCTTGATCTGGTCGGCGGTGAGCGCGTCATGCAAGGTGACGCCGCAGTCAATCGGGCATGGAACGTGGATGTTCGTGCGGTTCTTGAACAGCTCGTTTTCGTGCAGGGTGGGACGCAGGTCAGGTCGGATGCTGTTCCTGCGGTCCCAGCAGCTGCGGGCGGCTTCGAGGCACTTTTTTGCGTGGGCTACCAGCTCTACCCAGAAGTCGGGGTGCGCAGTCTTGACGTGTTCGGCTGCGGCGGTGCCCATGACGTGGGCGATATTGCTTGAGTCCAACTCGGCGTAGACTTCCTGGCATGCCCCGCAGTGGAGTGCGGGTGCCTTCTTGCCGCGGAGGCGTGGGTCTCGGGTGTGGACGGTGAGGTGCCGTGCCCACCAGATGGTGCGGGCGTGCTCTGTGGCAAGCGCTTCGGCGGGATTTAGGTGTTTCTCGTTCATTGGTGCTTCCTTAGTTGGTATGGTTGGTTGATGAACCTGATAGTCAATATGGGAGGAATTCTCTAATGCTTGCTAACCCTGCTCGTGAGCTGCTTCGCGTGTTTGAGGGCTGGTCGCAGTCCTCTTCTTCTGTTGCACGTTTTGCACGCCCTTTGGATACTGAGGAGGAAATCGCGCAGGCTTTGCATGCGGCGCTTCTGCTGCGTGATATCCAGCGTCTTGTGAAGGTCGCGGAAGTTGAGCGCCCCGAACATAATTTGTCGTGGGCCTCGAAGTATTACGCCCGGTGGGCTCAAGCGATTTTCCAGTACCCCCACGGGTGGGACTATTCCTTCCAGTTAGAGAGCTACGAGCTGGACATGCTGTCTGCTTTGGCGGGTACCTTTGATGCAATCACTAGCTCCTCTGAACCTGGGATGCTTGATTGGCTCAACTCCCAGCGTGAGGCGATAGCTTCCAAGGTTCGCGAGGTCGCGGATTACGTTGCAGACGACCAGGGACTGAGCAGTTCTTTCCGTGCGTACATCCACGAGGTTATGCGCCGTGTGGAGGCCGCTTTCTCCGATGAGCTAAGCGGTAGCTTCAGCTTGTACAACGCATATATGGAATTCACTGTTTTAGTCGATGCAGTGTCTAACCGCACCACAGACTCCGAAGCGAAGGAGTTCTACCGCCGTGCATGGGACTGGCTGCAGGTTTCCGAGAATGCTAGGACTCTTGCCTGGGCTGCTGCTCGTAAGGCGATCGGCCTCTAGGTTCCGCGCGGACGGCGAGCTGGAATCGGCGTCGTGCAAGCGCCGACTCTACGACGGCAATTGCTTCCTTGACCGTGATATGCACCGTGGTGCTATCACGGTCTTTTGCGTAGAGGGCGAAGTCCTCAATGATGTTGTACATTTCCTGGATGGCTTCGTCGGAGCAGAACCGGGGGCAGGTGTGCTCTTCGGCGGGGGTTTCGGTGGGGGTTGGGTGTTTCTCGTTCATTGGTGTTTCCTCAGTTGGTGGTGTGGGTGACGGGGAGGTTTGAGAGCCAAGCCGTCACTGCTGCACTGGTGTAGTAGATGCGTCCCCCGCTTCGGATGTATGCGGGGCCTGTCCTGGATTTGCGCCATGCGGCGAGAGTCCGTGGCGAGATACCGAGGTTGTCGGCAAGCTCTTCCGGACTCCAGACCGTGAGCGCGTTATCGGGGATAGTCAGCATGTCCTGTTCCTTTATGTCGCTAAATGTTCCTATATAGAAACAGAGGGACAAAAATTATTTGGCGGGGGTGAGCTCAGTGAGGTGCTCTTGGTAGAACCAGGAAGGTTCGACCCCCAATATTGTTGCAATGTCCCACAGTTCGTAGGCTCGAATCGGCGCATTGTGATTCTCGAGTGCTGATAGGCGAGTGCGGCTAATCCCGGCCTTTTCGGCAACCTCTGTTCGAGTGAGTTTCGTCTTCGCGAGTGCAAGCGAGAGGTTCTCCGCTAGGATTCCGCCAATCTGTCGGGTGCTCATGGCCACCTTCCTTTCTTGGTGATGCAACCATCATATGTTTATATTTATGAACAAGTCAAGCCGTTAATGAAATTTTTTTAGAAATTATAGATTTTCTCTGATTTTGCATGTAATGTAATGGCATGGCAGAGAACAAGAAGAAGACCGGGAATCGCAGGGGAACCGGCCCTGCTAACAGGTTTAGCCAGCTCCTTAATGCAGAGCTTCGCGCGGTCGTCGCATATCGACGGATGACCCTGCGTGACCTTGAAGAAGTGACAGGAGTTAGCAAGGCAAGGCTCTCAATGGCACTAAATCAAGACACTTCCCCCCTTAACACAAATGAGTTTGAGATTATTTGCAGGGCACTCGAGATTGACCCGGCCGAGGTCTGCTTCCGCGCTGAGGCGGCGCTACAGAAGGAGCTGGCAGCTGAGAATTCTTCCGTGTCCGACAAAGAACTGGCTGCGCAGATTCTCGCACGAGCCGAAGCCGCAACCCGGGCTGGCTATCGCCTAGCCGCACACCCCGCCGATAAGGTCATCACCGAAGACAGCCACGGCGCATAACCAGCGCACAATCACTAACTCACTCATGACTTCAACAGCAAATACATACGATCCAGAACGCCACGCCGCGTCCCTGGGTATCCGCATCGTCGAAGCCCAACCGCCGGCGGGCACACTCGCCCTCTGGGACGAGCAAACCAGGACCATACTCACCGCCCCCGGGCTCCTGTGGCGACAGCGACGATGCGTCATCGCCCACGAGCTCGCCCACGCAATCAACGGAGATGAGCACTCCCCCATGGACGACGTCGCCTCCACCAAACGCGAGCGCCGCGCCGACGCTCTTGCCGCCGGCTGGCTCCTGCATCCACATGCCGTGCGTACAGCGTTGGCGGTGGCTCCTGATTCTTTGCCTGCTGCTGCGGCTGAGCTTGAGGTGACTGAGCGTATTCTCTCTGCTTGGCTTTGGGAGCATAGCAAACGGGGCGGTCTGGATAGCTAGTCCAGTCCGCCCCGTCTGTGCATCATCAATCAATGTAAGGAGAAATAAGCGCTTAGATCCGTCTGATGCGGTTCACTCACACAACAATAAGATGCCGACTCAGCTCGCCCTTGCAGGTTCCGCCTCGTAGTTATCGGTTATTGCCGAAGTAGTGTAGCGTCATGTGTCGATTGCGGCAAGAGTCTCAAGGTGTCGGCGTGTCGTGGTGTGGTGGTTTCTGGGTAAAAAAGATAACCGCCCCACCTACTGTATCCGGCAGTAGACGGGGCGGTTCCTGTGCAGTCCATGCTGAAGGTCTGCTCGAACGAGAGTGACTGAGTTTAGCGTCACCTGCGGTCGAGCGCAAGTGAAAGGAGAAGTGGGTGGTTAGGGACCCTCTTCCGATTGGTTCTCATGGAAAGATTATGGCTCGGCGGATTAAGCCGAAGCGCTGGATGGCGCGTGTCTATTTTCGTGATAGCGCTGGCGTGCGGCGTGAGGTGACGGCGCAGGGGCCTACTCGTGCGGCGGCTGAGCATCGCGTGAAGTTGAAGCTGTCGAATCTGCCGGTGGCTGGTGCTGAGCTGTCCTCTGCGACGACGCTGAGGGAGGCTCTGGATCGGTGGGTGTCTGGTTTGGATGAGGGGTTGGCGCTGAATACCTTGCGTAATTACAAGCTGTGGGCTGAGCGGCTTTCTCAGAATCTTGGCTCTTTGCAGCTGAGAGAGCTCACTGCCGGGGCGCTGGATGCGTACCTGGCGGGTATTGATTTGCCTAGTGTGCGGTATAACCAGCGATTGACGCTCAAAATGGCGTTGGATGAGGCGGTGCGTCTTGGGGCTTTGCCGCATAACCCGGTTCTGGCTACTCGCCCGGTGAAGACCAAGAAGAAGGAAGTGCGAGCGCTGGATTTGGAGCAGGTTCAAGAGCTGCGGAGGCTCGTTTCGGGGTTGCAGACAACGCCTACTTACAGCGGGTATCTTCCTGATCTTGTTGATGTGCTTTTGGGTACTGGGTGCCGTTGGGGTGAAGGTGCCGGCTTGCGCTGGCAAGATGTTGATCTTGAGGCGGGGACTGTGACCATTTGCGGCACTCTCGTTCAAAAGGCGGGTTGGCAGGCTGACACGAAGACACATGAGGCTCGTACTCTGCAGGTGCCGCCCTTTGTTCTCGAGGTGCTTCGGAGGCGGCGCTCAGAAGCCCGTGAGGGCGCCGTGTTCGTGTTTGAGCAAGGCGTGGCACCACTTGCCTACAATTCAGCGAGGAACTACCTCCAGCGGGCGCTGGCGGGCTCTGAACTGGAGTGGGTGACCTGGCATGTGCTCCGCAGGACGACAGCGACCTTCCTTGATGAGCGGTTGGGTCTTGCGGAGGCGTCTTTGCAGCTTGGTCATGCGTCGGAGGAGATGACGAGATCTGCCTATGTGCAGCGGAGTAAGCAGGCGGCGTTTGCGGAAGCGTTGGAGGGGCTGGCGGGCTAGATTTGGTCCCCATTTACTCCCCACTTTGAAATCTCTCTTAACTGCTACTAGACTGTCACCATTTGCAGTTTTGGCATGAAAAAATACCCCCGAAACCCCTTATAAATAAGGGATTTCGGGGGTATTTGCCCTAAACCATAGGGATACTCACGTACCCCGCAAGTTTTAGAAAGCCTTGTTTACCAGCGCAGCAAGACCGGACTTCTTGTTTGCAGCGGTCTTCTTGTGCAGAACACCCTTGGAAACAGCC
>QWCW01000049.1_pt1 | contig 49765 bp, 44 predicted proteins | sample 1972691 | NCBI WGS metagenome assembly QWCW01 (sample SAMN09866698, study PRJNA288562) | Human oral metagenome isolate pre2_saliva, whole genome shotgun sequencing... | reverse complement strand
CCTCACTCATTGGCTTGCGCGGTTTCTACTATCGCAATACGAACGACGCCGACAAGTTCAGCTTCAAGACCAACGACGACCTTTCGATCTACGGTGCCAACCTCATCACGCGTCTCAACGTAGGTCGCGGCGTAACGCCCTACCTTTCGCTCGGTGCCGGCTATATTAACGCCAGCAAGTCCTACGTCGATCGCAACGGCCACACCGGAACGACCGAAAACGGTTGGTTCGCCCTCGGAGGTGCCGGCCTTGACTTCCCCTTGCATCGCAATGTCAGTCTTTTCGGTGCAGCCGAAGCCATGTTGCTCAACAAGGACAACCCCGAAGTCTCTGCCATCTCCGATCCCGCCAAGGTCAATGTCAACTGGATGTACCGTGCAGGTGTACGCTTCAACCTTGGTCTCACCGGACGCTCGGGTGTAGAAGCTTATCGCCAATACAGCGACTCGCGCGTGGCCGCCGAACGCGCTCTTGCAGAGGAAAAACTCCGCAAACAGCGTAGCGTTTACGATCAGCGCATCGCCGAGCTCGACTCGCAACTCCAGGAGGCCGCCGAACGCCTTGACACGGCACAACTTCGCCTCATTGCCGCAGAGCGCGGTCGCGTAGAAGCCGAACGCACTCGCAGCAACACGACCGAAACCACCGTCGACGTGCAGAAGACCGAGGCACAAAGCGCCCCCGTTGCCACTTCCGGCACTTCGCGCGTGCTGATGATGACGCCTGCTCAGCTCAACGAACTCATCAACCGCGTCGTTGCCGCCGCCGATGCCCGCGAAGCCAAAGCCGGCCGCAGCGCTGTCAACACGCCCGCTCTCAGCGACATCGACAAGATCTTGCTCATCAGCGCACTGCGCAATGGCCAAGTATCACCCGCAGCTGTGCAACAAGCTGTGCCCGGATACGGCACGGTGCAAACCACCACGACCGGTGTGACCGAGGCCCAAGTGCAATCTCTGCTCAAGCGCATCGACGAATTGCAAAAACAACTCGACAGCGTGCAGAAATCGAAGACCACAGTGCCCGCCGCCACAGTGACTCCCGTAACCACCCGCTCCACTTCGTCCGGAACGGCCGCGAAGACGGAAAACGGAACGACGAAGTCCGGCAGCAAGAAATCCTAATCAAACCGTCCTATGAACAGAATATTCACCCTTCTGTTGGCTCTCTTAGCCTGCACGGCTCACGTATCGGCGCAAACCACCGCCGATACGCTCCGTGCCGGTGCGGCGGTGTCCGGCGATACGCTCATTGCGGTCGACGAGCAAGCCCTTGTTGAGCGTTTGGCGCAGCTCTTGCGTGAGCGCCGCGCGCAGCATCGGCACAATCGCGAGACGGCCGACTTCTTGCGCACGCAGTTGCTCTTCAATCTCCTGGATGCCCGCAACACGCCCGCGCAACCTGTCGTGACAGTTCCCACACAGTCCGCAACAACGCAAACCCCGACCACCACTTCCGACGCTTCGGAGCTCTACCGGTGGCAGTTTGAGCAGATCAATGCACGACTTTCCGCCATCGAACAGCGCCTGAACGGCGGCGCCCCCGCCGTTCGCGGCACAACGGAGAGCACCGTCGATCAAAGCACGCTCGAAACCCTCTTGCGCAACCAGCAGGAGTTGGAGCGTCAGCTTAAGAATGCCAATCGTACCACGGTAGTGACGACGCCTGTCCCCGTTCCGGTGGCCGCTTCTGCGGCCAATGACAGCCGCGTGAGCGACCTTGAAAAGCGCATCGCCGCACTCGAGGAGCAGCGCAACGCACTGATCGCCCAGCGCGACACGTTGGTGCGCAGTCTGATGGCGCAACGCATGAGTGCGCAGCCCGCTCCGTCCACCGGCGTCACGGTTTCTACCGTAGCCGTGCCTGCGGTGCCGCAAACCAAGGTCGTTACCGAGGAGCAAGTCGTTGAAGTCCCCGGCGACTTCCGTCGTACCATCTATTTCCGCGTGTCGAGTGCCGCCATCAGCACTGCCGGTGCCGCCAAGTTGCGCGAAACCGCCGACTTCCTCAAGCGTTATCCCACGGCACGTGTAGCCATCTCCGGTTACGCCTCGCCCGATGGCCGTCGTGCCAGCAATGAGCGTCTCGCCGCCCGTCGTTTGATGGCGGTCGTCAACCAGTTGCACAAGCTCGGCGTCCCCGCTTCGCGCATTGTTGCTACGGAAAGCGGCATCTCTGCGCCCACGGTCAGCCACGACTTCGGTCGTCGCGTCGAAATCACCCTTGCCCCTTGACGGGGACGAGGGCTACCGCTTCACTCCCTCGTCGTTTATCCACGACGGGGGAGCTTTTTTGCACCTTCTTCTGTGCCGATGGCTCAAATCGTCCCTTCGGCACCGATTTTCTCCCCGCCGCCGCATGCGCCGGCGTCCGTTTTGCATTCATCGTCATCAAATCATTGCTCAAATGAACCGTCAACAGCTCATTGCCAACATTCGTCGCAAGCGCAGTTTCCTCTGCGTCGGTCTCGACACCGACTTGAAGAAGATTCCCGCCCACTTGCTCGAGGACGAAGACCCCATTTTTGCTTTCAACAAAGCCATCATCGACGCCACCGCCCCCCACTGTGTGGCCTACAAGCCCAACCTTGCTTTCTACGAGTGCTTCGGTGTGAAAGGTTGGCAAGCCTATGAGAAAACCGTCGACTACATTCGCACGAACCATCCCGATCAGTTCATCATCGCCGATGCCAAGCGCGGCGACATCGGCAACACTTCGGCCATGTATGCCCGTACTTTCTTCGGCGAATCGAGCGTCGACGCCCTCACCGTCGCCCCCTACATGGGCGAAGACTCCGTCACCCCCTTCCTCGATTACCCCGATCGTTGGGTCATCCTCTTGGCACTCACCTCCAACAAGGGCAGCCACGATTTCCAACTCATCGCCGATGCCGACGGACGCCCCCTCTATGAGCACGTGTTGCGCACCAGCAGCCAATGGGCCGACGCCGATCGCATGATGTACGTGGTCGGTGCCACGCAAGGCAGCCTCTTTGCCGACATTCGCCGCATCGTCCCCGATCACTTCCTCCTCGTGCCCGGCGTGGGCGCGCAAGGCGGTTCGCTCGAAGAGGTGTGCCGCTACGGACTCAACGCCGATTGTGGACTGCTCGTCAACTCCAGCCGCGGCATCATCTACGCCGATTCCACCCCCGACTTCGCCCGTGTGGCCGGAGAGAAGGCGCAGGAACTTCAAGTCCAGATGCAAACCATCTTAGACGCCGCCGGACTATAAAATAGTTTGATTTGTCAACGAATTGTCCCAAAAAATGGGCATTTCCTTGGATTTATCGCGCTTCGCCGTTACCTTTGTTCTCGTGTAACTTCGGCGAGCGCGATTTTTTTTCGCCTCACCGATCAAAATTCACTATCATGAAAAAGATGTTTCTCCCGGTCGCCATGGCCGGTCTGCTCCTGTCGCTCGGCAGTTGCGTGAGCAAGAAGGAATTTACCAAACTGCAAGGCGACTACACCTACCTGCAGAGTCTCTACAACCAGTCGCAAGTGGATCTCGCCACCTCGCGCACGCGTGCCAAGAGCCTCGAAGAGCGTCTCGCAGACGCCCAGCGTCTGAACGCCGAGCTCAAGCGTCAGTACGCTTCTCTCCAAGGTTCGCTCGACAAGAGCCTCATTCAGAACAATCAAGGTAGCATCAACATCTCCAAGCTCGTCGACGAGATCAATGCCTCCAACCGTTATATCAAACAACTCGTGGAAGCCAAGACCAAGAGCGACTCGCTCAATCTTGTGCTCACCAACAACCTCACGCGTTCGCTCACTCGCGACGAATTGCAGGAGGTCGACGTGCAAGTGCTCAAGGGCGTAGTTTATGTGTCGCTCGCCGACAACATGCTCTACCGTTCCGGCTCGTACGAGGTGAACGATCGGGCGAAAACCACGCTCTCGAAGATCGCCAAGATCTTGTCCGACTATCGCGACTTCGAAGTCTTGGTGGAAGGCAACACCGACAATGTGCCCATCTCGCGCCCCAACATCCGCAACAACTGGGATCTCTCAGCACTTCGCGCTTCGAGCGTCGTTCAGGTGCTGCAACGCGACTTCGGCATCTCGCCCAAGCGCTTGAGTGCCGCCGGTCGTGGCGAATACAACCCCGTGGCCACCAACGACACCGAAATCGGCCGTCAGCGCAACCGCCGTACGCAGATCATCATCACGCCCAAGCTCGATCAGTTCCTCGATCTTATCGACAAGGCACCCGCCACGAGCGAGCAACAGTGATCTCCCCTTCGGCGCCCCGCCGCTTTGCGTGGCGCCCCGGTATATTATTGAGTCCCGAAAGGCTGTTTCCAGCAGCCTTTCGGGCTTTTTTGTGCCGTGACCGTGCCGAAGTGGGGCAGGGCAGGGTGAGTTTTCGTCGCCAAGCCCCCACTTGCAGACCGCAGCAGTGCTCGGGCGAAAAAACGATGGTGCATTTGGGGAGAAAACAGGGAAGTTTTCGCGAAAAATGCACTACTTTTGCGCGAAAGTCCACCGGTTTTCGAGCCCCCTTTGCTTGTTTCTCTCGCCGCATGAGCACTTGCGCCTCCCGGCTCCCGATTTTCTCGCCTGCCGCGTCGATTCTCTGCTCGCACTCCGCCAAGTGGAGGGTGAAGTCGACGCAACTGTGCGAAAAACAGCCCGAAAAGCCGGAAAAAACCACTTTTGCCCCTACATTTTGTGGGCGCAACGTGTTGCTATTCACAGAAAAGATGTAACTTTGCAGTCGATTATGTCCAACAGAGACGAATTCATAGTACCACTTCGCGAAGCAGATCGATCCGACTGGGTTCGCGATCTCGTAGTCGACGATGCTTTTTTCGCCGACAGTGAGCAGACGGAAGTGCTGGGTGGCGAGTTGCAGATGCAAGTGCGTGTGCACCGCAATGCCGGCGACACCTATTCCGTTCGTTTTCGCGGTAGCGGGCGCGTGCATGTGCCCTGCGATCGTTGTCTTCATCCCGTGGAGGTTCCCGTGGAAGTCGACGAAACGGTGCAAGTGGGCTATGACGACAACGACAGTGCCGATGTCGATCTCATCGTCATTCCCTTCTCGCAGGTCAACTTCGACGTGGCATGGGAACTGATGGAGAGCATTCTCCTGAACCTCCCGACCCAGCGCGTGCATCGCCGCTCGGAATGCGACGCCGATATGCTCGACCGCTTCTCCGCCGAGGAGGATTCCGCCGATGATGAGGCGTGACGCATCGTCCCTATAACCTATCGCAACCGTGTGCCTCGGTTCACCAAGCCTAGCGGTGAACGTGGTTGGCAACTCTCGAGACGCACGGCGCGAAGCCCTTTTTGATTCCAAACGAAACAAATACAATAAACATATCACACCATGGCACATCCTAAAAGAAGACAGTCCAAGACCCGCACCCTCAAGCGTCGCACCCATGACAAGGCCGTAGCTCCTACGCTCGCCAAGTGCGCTAACTGCGGTGCTTTCCACATCTACCACACGGTTTGCCCCACTTGCGGCTACTATCGCGGCAAGCTCGCAATCGTCAAGGACGAAGTGGCCGAGTAATTTAGGACGAACATTTTGCGGTTTTCGGTCACTCCTCGCGAGAGAGCGGAAACCGCAGTTTTCTTTTTTGTAGGGCTTCGCGCCATGTGTGCGAAGCATCAAGACGATGCGGCCGTATTGCCCATGGTCTTCCCGCGGTCAGGTTCGTCACCCGCACGTGCAAACAGAGAGATTGAACGCAGTCGCAACGCCGCTTGCTCCGAAGGCGACCCCATTTCATTAGCTCCCTCTTGGCACACCGACAAAGTACGAACATCACTTCTATCTTTTTTCTCCTCTCATGGAAAAAATCAATGCCGTTATCACCGGCGTGGGCGGATTCGTGCCCGAATACGTCCTCAACAACGAAGAACTTTCGCGCATGGTCGACACCAACGACGAGTGGATCATGTCGCGCATCGGTATCAAAGAGCGCCGCATCCTCAACGAAGAGGGTTTGGGCACATCTTACATGGCGCGCAAGGCCGTTAAGCAGTTGTTGGAAAAGACCGGTACCGACCCTCAGGAGATCGAATGCTTGATTCTCGCTACCACCACACCCGACTATCCTTTCCCCACTACGTCGAGCGTCGTTGTAGGCCGTTTGGGCATGAAAAATGCCTTCTGCATCGACCTTCAAGCCGCATGCTGCGGTTTCCTCTTCGCCATGGACATGGCTTCGTCCATGATTCAGAGCGGTCGCTACAAGAAAGTGGTCGTAGTCGGCGCCGACAAGATGTCGAGCATCGTCGATTACACCGATCGCGCCACCTGCCCCATCTTCGGCGACGGCGCCGGTGCGGTGCTCGTTGAGCCCACCACGGAAGACTTCGGTTGGAAAGACAGCCACCTCCGCGCCGACGGCAAGGGCATGCCCTTCCTCTGCATGAAGGCCGGCGGTTCGGCTTGCCCTCCCTCTTATTTCACCATCGACCACAAGATGCACAAGCTCCATCAGGAGGGTCGCACGGTCTATCGCTTCGCGGTGACCAACATGAGCGACGCTTGCGCCCTCGTGGCCGAGCGCAACGGACTCGACGGCGACAGCATCACGTGGGTGCTGCCCCACCAAGCCAACGTGCGCATCATCGAAGCCGTGGCTTCGCGCCTCGATCTATCGATGGACAAGGTGATGCTCAACATTCAGCGCTACGGTAACACCTCGGCCGGCACGCTTCCCCTCGCCCTTTGGGACTATGAGAAGCAACTCAAGAAGGGTGACAACATTATTCTCACCGCGTTCGGTGCCGGCTTCACTTGGGGCGCAGCCTACATGAAGTGGGGCTACGACGGCCAGTGATTTCTGTTTCCGCATCGCACATTTCTCCACACAGCGCGACCCTTCGGCTCTTCGGTCGAAAGGCCGCGCTTTTCTTTTCCAACCTATGCACAAAGCCGGTTTCGTCAATATCGTCGGCAATCCCAATGTCGGCAAATCCACGCTCATGAATCTGCTCATGGGCGAGCGCATTTCGATCGCTACCTTCAAGGCGCAGACCACGCGCCACCGCATTATGGGCATTATCAACACCGACGATTCGCAAATCGTCTTCTCGGACACCCCGGGCGTGTTGAAACCCAACTATAAACTCCAAGAGTCGATGCTCGCCTTCTCCGAAAGTGCGTTGCAGGACGCCGATGTGCTGCTCTACGTGACGGATGTGGTGGAGAAGCCCGACAAGAACGCCGACTTCATCACGAAGGTGCAGCGTATGAAGGTGCCTATCTTGGTGTTGATCAACAAAATCGACCTGTCGAACCAAGCCGGTGTCGTGAAACTCATCGAGGCGTGGAAAGAAGTGCTGCCCACGGCCGAGATCTTCCCGATTTCTGCGCAAGCGAAGTTCGGTGTCGACAGTGTCTTGGCGCGCATCAAAGAGTTGCTCCCCGATTCTCCGCCTTACTTCGAGAAAGACCAGTGGACGGACAAGCCCGCTCGCTTTTTCGTGACCGAAATCATCCGCGAGAAGATTCTTTTGTACTACGACAAGGAGATTCCCTATGCCTGCGAGGTGGTGGTTGAGGAGTTTAAGGAGGCCGAAAAGAGCATTCGCATCCGTTCGCTCATCTATGTGGAGCGCGATAGCCAAAAAGGCATCATCATCGGCCACAAAGGCGTGGCGATCAAGAAAGTGATGACCGAGGCGCGCAAGACGTTGGAGAAGTTTTTCCAAAAGAGCATCTTCCTCGAAGTCTTTGTCAAGGTGGATAAAGATTGGCGTCAAAGCGATCGCCGCTTGGAAGCCTACGGTTATCGACAAGATTGAGCTTTGGGGACGCAGCTGCCCCGATGTTTGGGGCGCTTGGTCGTCTTTTCGAGGAATAGACCCCAAAAACCAACACAAGGTGGTAAACTCAGCAGAGTTTACCACCTTGTGTCGTCTATATATATAAGGAGTGTTTGTCGATAAAGGGGCGTTGCGCCTCAAAGTGGTGGGGCATTCCAGAAATCCCAAGCCTCCAAGGCTTGCAAATGCAGCATCTCCAAACCATTTTTCACGCAGCAGCCGCGCTGTGCGCCTTCATGGAGAAAGCGGGTTTCCTCTGGATTGTAGATGAGGTCGTAGAGCAAGTGCGCGGAAGTGAGGGCATCGTAGGGCAACTCCGGGGCTTCTTCCACGTTTGGTGCCATGCCTACGGGCGAAGCATTGACGATGACGGTGTGCTGCGCGAGGAGTTCGGGCGACAGTTCGGCGTAAGTGATGACCGGCACGGGCTTTGCACCCACAAGTAGGGGCGCGGTGGAGCGGCGGCTCACATAAGTGACCTCCAATCCCAAGCGGCGCAGGCCGACGACGACGGCTTTCGACGCGCCGCCCGTGCCTAATATCAATGCCTTGCGGTGAGTGGGGCAGAGGAGGGGAGCGATGCTGCGCGTGAAGCCGAGTAAATCCGAATTGTGGCCGTCGAGTCGGAGTGTTCCGCCGCTTTCGCGCACAACGCGCACCACATTCACCGCACCGACTTCGGTGGCTTCGGGAGAAAGGGCATCGAGTTGCGAAACGACGGCTTGTTTGTGCGGAATCGTCACGTTGAAGCCCGCGAGCAGGGGATGTTCGCCCACCCAGTTGCGGAGATTGCCCACTTCGACGAGGTCGAAATTGTCATACTGCGCGTCGATGTTTTCGCAGGCGAACTTTTGGGCGAAAAAGGCGGCCGAAAAACTGTGACCGAGGGGGTGTCCGATGAGTCCGTATTGGCGCATGTGGAAAGGCTTGGCTTATTTCTCAGCAGTGTAGAGCGTGGAGAGTCCGAAGGTGAAGCGGCGGAATTGCACATCGTGGTATCCTGCCTTCTGGAGGACACTTTGCATCACTTCGCCCTGGGGAAAGGCTTCCATGGAGGCGGGAAGGTAGCGATAGGCCTGTGCATCGCGCGAAATGAAGCGCCCGACGAGCGGCATCCACGCATGGGCGTAGAGCCAGAAGAGCTGTTTCATGGGAAAGTGCACAGGGCTGGTCAATTCGATGATCACCAATCGGCCGCCGGGGCGCAACACGCGGTGCATTTCGCGCAGGCCGCGATCGAGATCCTCGAAGTTGCGCACGCCATAAGCCACGGTGAGCGCGTCAAAGCTGTTGTCGGGGAACGAAAGCGCCATGCAATCTTCCTTACACAGCGTGATGCGGTCGGAAAGTCCGGCCTTTTCCACCTTTTCGCGGCCAACGGCGAGCATACCCTCGGAGAGATCGGCGCCGGTGATGTGCTGTGGTTGCAGGCGCTCCATGGTAAGGAGCGCAAAGTCGCCCGTTCCGGTGGCAAGGTCGAGTATTTGTTGCGGAGAATAGGGCTTCAGGCTGTCGACGGCGGCCTTTCTCCACGAACGGTCGAGGCCAAGTGACAAAGTATGGTTGAGTAAGTCGTAGGAGTGGGCGATGCTGTCGAACATGCGCTCCACTTGTTGGCCCTTCGATCCCTCTTCAGAGTAGGGCTTGATTTGTTCTTGACGATAAGTCATGGGAGAATAGTTGGAAGGGGTTAATCTTCGGAGAAATCCTTCATGATTTCTCGGTATTCGCTGTAGAGTTGTGCGCGCGACACGTAGCCGACGAAATGATTATCGGAGTCCACCACGGGCAAAGTTCCCGCATCGTCGATCTGAAACTTGTCCATAATGGCGAGCATGCCGTCGTCGGTGCGCAAAACAGCCGAGGGAGTGGACATCAAAGCGTGCACGGTAAACTGCTGATACAGCTCGGAACGGAAGATGATGTGGCGGATGTTGTTGAGATTGATCTGGCCTAACAGACTACCGTCGGGAGCGCAGACCGCAAAGTGGAGGCGTTTGCTGTTGGCCACCACTTGTAGCATGTGTCCGAGCGTCATTTCCGGTGCGAGCTTGGGGCGTGTTTTGTCGATCACCTTGTCGAGATTCATCAAAGCAATCACACTTTGGTCCTTATGGTGCGAAAGAAGATGGCCTTGTCGCGCCAAGCGCATGGCGTAAATGCTGTGCGGTTCGATGGAACGCACGGTGATGTAGCTCACAGACGAGACGATCATGAGCGGAACCAGCAGTTGATAGCTGCCGGTGAGCTCAGCAATGAGGAAAACCCCGGTGAGGGGCGCGTGAAAGACGGCACTCATCACCGCGGCCATGCCATAAAGGCACGCATTCGTGGTGGGCATGGCCAGACCGAAGGGTTGTATTTTGTTCCACAAGCCGGCAAACACATAGCCGGTGAGGCATCCGAGGAAGATGGAGGGAGCAAACGTACCACCGCAGCCACCTCCGCCTGTCGTTGCCGTGGAAGCGAAAACTTTCACCAGCGCAACCAAGGCGATAAACAGCAACAAGTAGTTGTTGTGTCCGTAGAAAATGGAGTTGTTGAGCACAGAAGTCGGTTCGGCCGCGCCTTCATTTCCGATCAAGATGCCCACTATGTTGTAGCCTTCTCCGTAGAGTGGCGGAAAGAGGAAGATGAGCAGCGCCAATACGGAAGCTCCGAGGGCATAACGTGCCAAGTAGTTTTTGAAAGAGGCGAACACCCCTTCAAAAGCATTCATGGTGCGCGTGAAATAGAGCGCGGATATGCCGCAGACCAAGCCCAACAAAATGGTACCCGGCACACGAGAAACGACGAAAGGATCATTGAGTGCCACTTGAAACATGGTGGTTCCGCCCGAAACGAAGTAGGTTACGCACGCCGCCGTGGCACAAGAGATGAGCAAGGGCACAAGTGACGACATGGTCAAGTCGATCATCAGCACCTCGATGGTGAAAACTAGTCCGGCGATGGGGGCTTTGTAAATACCGGCGATGGCTCCCGACGCACCGCAGCCCACTAAGATCATCAACGTGCGGTAATCTTGGTGAAACCAGCGGCCAATGCGGCTCCCGATGGCTGATCCCGTTAGCACCACGGGCGATTCTGCACCGACCGAGCCACCAAAACCGATGGTAATGCCCGAGGCTACAATCGACGACCACGTGTTGTGCGATTTAATGAAGCCCTGATTGCGTGAAAGCGCGTAGAGAATCTTGGTAATGCCGTGCCCGATGTTGTCGCGCACCACATATCGGATGAAAAGTGCGGAGAGAAGAATGCCCACCGCGGGATAAACCAAATAGAGTGCGTTGGAACTGTCGACAGTAAAGTTGTGTGTGAGCCAATGTTCCACGAAATGGATGAACCATTTCAAGATATTGGCCGCAATGCCCGAAGCCAGTCCCACGCAGAAGCTGAGTATTAGCACAAAGTGCCGCTGGGTCAGTCGACCTCGCGAGAGGCGGAGCAGCCAACTCGGCAAACCGAAGGGCGAAGGTAGGTTGAGATTAGACAGAAAGTCTTTGGGATTTGCAGACATATTCGTCAATCTTAAAAGCAAGTTGGGGAGTTATCATTCGCGAATCACCGTCACTTCCGAAGAAGCCGTGAGCTTGATAATGGAAGAAGCCAAACCGTTGTCTTTTTCGTCGCGGCGCGAGGTGCAAACATAGTCCACCGCCTCGAGCAACTCAGCACTGATGTCCGAAAAGCGTCGCGGTGCCGGCTGTCCGCTGAGGTTGGCCGAGGTACTCACCACCGCTCTTTTCATGCGCAGGCAGAGTTCTCGGCTAAACTCCTCACGCGTGATGCGCAAGGCGGCACTTCCGTCCTCCGCCATGAGGTTGGGTGCGAGATTTCGCACATTGTCGTAGATAATCGTCAGCGGGCGTTCGGCCACCTCGAGGAGTTGCCACGCCACATCGGGTACATCGGGCACATAGAAGTCGATTTTCGCTTCGCTGTCCACCAAACTGATGAGCGCCTTGGCGTCTTCGCGCTGTTTGATGGCATAGATTTTCGCCACCGCCTCGGGATTCGTCGCGTCGCAGCCCAGTCCCCAAATGGTGTCGGTGGGATAGAGAATCACCCCGCCGCCGCGCATCGTTTCGACGGCGTGTTTGATGTCTTCTCTTTGTTCGTGAGTAAGCATAGAGCAGTATTTTTTAGGAACGTGCGCCTCTTTTTCTGTGAATTCTGCGCATGGCCGCCTGATAGAGCAGCGCCAATGAGAGAACGAGCACCAGATAGAGGCAAATCACGCCATAGAGTTGAACATATTGATGATGTCTCACCGCATCGCAGGCGGGGAGAATGAGATAGTGGCGCACAATGGGATGAAAGGCAAAGACCGCTGCCGAAATCGCCCCGAGTGAGGCCAGCAGGTTGTAGAGTCCCGCGTGGCGGCGCAGGAGTTGGATCCAAGGCACCGTGCCCATGACGGCGAAGAGGGGCGAAAAGAACCACAACCACACGTTGAAGGCCGAAACCACCGTGAGCACCACGCCAACCGGCGCGATCCAGAGCGGAAACATCCATTCTCGTCGCGCCGCCTCAATGCCAAAAGCGAAAGCCAGCAGATGTCCCGGCGCATTGTAGCGGTAGTATTCAAAGGCATAGACCAACGTGTTGTCCCAAGTGAAGTGCCAATCGGTGGCATACAGCCCCATTTGCACCACCAAACTCACGGCCGTCACGCCCCACAGCACCATTGAGGAACGGAATCGCGCAAAGACGAACCGATAGAGGAGGTAGCATTGCAAAATGAGCGAGAAGAACCACCAAGGGCCCAGGATCATGTTGACCGTCGGGAAGAGATTGGCCGTAAAGGTCACCAGTCGCAGCGCCCAGCTCCACTCCTTTTCAAAACTGCCGCGAAAGGCAAATTGCGTGATCACGAAGAGTAACAGCGCCGGCAGCATGAGTTGCCACAATTTCACAATGTGAGTGCGCACAAAGCGCAGACCCTCGGGCAGCGCGTGCACGGATGAGGCACCGGCGGGCGAATTGGGGGACGGCAACAGGCCTGTGGCGCGCCAATTCTCGTATTTGCACACCAATCCGTAGCCACTCAGAAAGAGAAACACCGGCACGCCGTAGTGGCCGAAGTGCGAAAACACATTCAACAGCACTTGCGGATGCAGCATTTGCACATGGTGCAGCAGTTTCAAGCTGTCTTCCAGTCGAAAGACGTATTCATTTTCGTGCACCGCCATGGGAAGCCAGTGACAGAAGTTGTGTATGGCGATACACAGGATGGCAATTCCTTTCAGTGCGCCGGTGTCTTGTTTGTTGAGCATGTTTTTTTAGTCAGTCTTGTGCTATTGTCGTAATCGATCTTGCCTTCGCGCAACCACCGCTTGCGGACGACGAATTCGTTGGTGAGCGGATCGCGTGTGGGGTCGTAGTGGGGCGTGGCGATACCCGCCAAACCGAGCAGTAGATGCGGCAGGTCGTCGTGCGAGAACGGCCGATGTCGCGCTGCACGAATGCGCGCTGCCACTTCAGGGTGGCGACGTTGGAAAGTGGGCGACGTCCAAATCACGAAAGGCACTTCATATTCATGGCGAATCACCTCGGCCGACGGTGTGTCGCTGTGCACACGTCCGTAGCGGTTCACCCCATCGTCGTAGACCTCCTCGCCGTGGTCGGCAAAGTAGATGAGGAGCACATCGCGGCGGCGGAAGTGGCGCACGATGTCGGCCACGACGCCGTCGTTGTAGCGCGTGGCATTGTCGTAGTGCGCAATGATCTGCCGTTGCAGGGCGTCCAAGTCCGGACGGTCGTAGTCGTCGGGTTGAAAGAAGGCAAATTTGGCCGGATAGCGCCGATCGTATTCCATGTGTTGCCCCCAAAGGTGAAGCAAATAGAGGTTGCGGCGCCCCGGGGTGTAGTCTTTGAGCAACTGGGTGATGCTCCGGTCGTCGCGACTGCGGAAGGTGTTGCGGAAGTCGAAGCAGAGGTTGTCGAGATGCGGGTCGTTGAGAAAGAACGAACCGTTGAAGTCGATTGAACCCTGCGAAACACTCTTGTAAAATTGGTTGGTGACGAAAGCCACCTTGAAGCCGGCGCGCCGAAAGAGGAGGGGAAAGAGCACCCCGTCCGCCCATGTGCCCGGCGTGTCGGCACTGTGGGTCGAAAGAAAGGACTTGAAGGCGTTGCTGGTGAGGTTCCACGGCGTGACCACGTCGTCAAACACCGTCAACTCGCCCTTTCTGCGCAGGCGGTCGAGTTGCGGCGTGGTGCGCTTCCGATAGCCGTAAAGGCTCGCGTGGTGTTTGTTGTAACTCTCGCCGATCACCACCACGATGTCGGTCGTGCCCGGTGCGACGCTGTCCACGCGTGCCGTGTCCATCACGGTTTTGAGGCGTTCCACCTCGCCGCGCGACATGCGCACCAGGTGAGTGGCGTGGAGCAAGCGATAATGCGGGGCGAAGAAGTGGATTTCAGGCACTTTCTCGGCATAGCGGCTCTGCTGGTTGGTGGCAAAGCGCCAAAGGGCTTGTTTTTCGCTCCACCAATGCGTCCCCCCGACGAGCAGCAGAGTGCACATCGCCGCCGTAGCGCTCCATTGCAGCGCGAGAGGACACGAGTTGACATTTCGGTCGGGCGCGTCGCCGTAGTTTTTGCCCGCCTTGTCACGACGCTTTCGCCACCACGCCGGGAAGCGTCGCCAAGTGCGGCCCGCCACCGCCAAATGAGTTCCCAAAATCGGCAGATAGATGGCCACCGTTTGCCAAAACGCATTGCTGCGCACCATCCCCGAGAGAAATTCGCTCGACTCGTCGGCCGAAGTCTCGCTCAGCAGCGTGAGCACCGTGGGCGAAAGCAGGAGGTTGAAGCGCAGAAAGAGGAAAACCTCTACCGCCGACAGCCCATAGGCCACGGCAAACACAACGATCTCCACCCATCGGGCGAAACGGCGCGGGAGGTTGTCGACGAGCAGCGCGAGGAAATAGAGATCGATCGCCCAGCAAAGGAGGTAATGCCCCATTTGGTTGTGCGGACGATGCACCACCGCCACCGAAGCGATGGCCAACAGCGCCATGAAAACCACGAGGGGGGCTTGTCGCCACAGGGGGCGACCGATGCGCAGGAGGAATTGTTGGCCAAAGTGTGCGGGTGTGAAACTCATGAATCCGTAGATGGCGAATAGACAACGGCCTATTCTCTCGCAAAATTACAAATTTTGGGCGCGCCCCCCAACATCGGCGGCGGCTTTCTGCATTTTCGGCGGCTGTTTTTGCCGTTGTGCGTTCAAGAACGAACGGGACTTGGCAAAAACGTGGGCAAGAAGTGGGGCACGACGTACACCGACGAAACGCGCAATGCCCCTATGTGCGTCCGCCTTCCGTCAGTTTTGCCCACCGGCTTCCGCCTTTGGGCGGCAACGTTTTGCCTTTTCGCTCATGGTTCGTCGGATCGGTCAGAAAATGGACAAGTTTAGCGAAAAAACAGTGGAGTTTTCGCGAAAAGCAGCCGTGTTTCGCGCAAAAGTCCACCGCTTTTGGGGCGCGGTTGAGAGGCACGAACAGAAAGGATGGAGCATGTGCGAAAAAAGTGCGCTGCAAGGGAAGAAAATCGCGAGCGACGTCGCACTTAGTCGGAGGGGCGGAGAGGAACGTGCGTGTTTTTGCAGCAAAAGGGAGCAAGTCGCGGCCAAAAATCTCTTGTGAGATTCGCTACAAAAGTGTAATTTTGCCAAAAGGCCTCATCGCTTATGTCGGTGTGGGGCGTTGTGGGGTGGAAATGCGCCGCAACACCGCCGAACAGCGTGAAGCGGCCGAACGAAAATGCCCATTCTCATCGCATGTCCTACTTCCTTCAACACGTAGCGCACGATTTGCGCAGCCACTTTCCCGACCTCAGTCGCGTGGTGGTGCTTTTTCCCAACCGCCGTGCCGGTTTGTTTCTCAATGACTACCTCGTTGAGGACGCGCCCGACGATGCCCCGATCTGGGCGCCGCGCTATGTGACCATCAGCGAGCTGTTTCGCGAACTTTCCGACCTGACTCTCAACGATCCGGTGGACAGTGTGTGCCGTCTCTACGCGTTCTATGTGGAAATGCTACGCAGCGGGGGCGATGTGGCGGCCGACGAGCTCACGCTCGACACCTTCTACGGTTGGGCCGATCGCATTTTGGCGGATTTCGACGATGTGGACAAGAACATGGCCGATGCCTCGCAGCTGTTTCGCAACCTTGAGGAACTCAAAGAGCTGGATGACACGGACTTTCTCAACGACGCGCAGAAAGAACTCATCGGGAGTTTCTTTTCCAACTTCGATCCCGATCGCAAAAGTGAGTTGCGCGAGCGTTTCCGCCGACTGTGGAACGCCCTGTTGCCGCTCTACCGTCGTCTCAACGCCGAACTGCTCGACGAGGGCAAGGCCTATGAGGGCGCACTCTACCGCCGTGTGGTCGAGGCGCTGGCCGAAGAACAACTCGAATTGCCCGCCGAGGTGGATTGCTACGCCGTGGTGGGTTTCAATGTGCTCGACAAAGCCGAACAACGGCTGTTTGAAATCATGCAGAAGGCGGGGAAAGCCCGCTTCTATTGGGACTACGATCAGTATTACGCCAACCCCTATCGCGCCGCCGACCGCAATACGAGTCGAGGCTTTGAGGCGGGGCTGTTCATCGAGGAGAATCTGCGCAATTTTCCCAACGCCTTACCGGCCGAATACTTCGATAATTTTCGAAACATCGAGCAGATTGAAATGGTTTCGGCCACGAGCGAGGCGGCGCAGGCGCAGAGTGTGAGCGGATGGCTCAACCGCCATTTGCCGGCCGACGAAACGGCGCATCGCCGCACGGCGGTGGTGCTGTGCAATGAGAATTTGCTCCAGCCGGTGCTGCGTGTTTTTCCGACACAGGTGCAGCAAGTCAATGTCACCAAGGGTTTTCCGCTCGCACACGCCGAGGTGAACACGTTGGTGGAGAAGACTTTTGCCGAATTCGAGCGAAGCGGTCAGTCGTTGCGCGCGATCGAAATGCTCAATCGCTTGTCGGAGAGCGTAGAAGAGAAGGCCAAGCAGCTTTGCGAGCGGGAAGGCTTCGACACCACGCGGTTTGAAGATGTGTTGCAGTCCGAAGCCTTCTATCTCATGGCCACGTTGCTCAACCGCTTGCGCCTCATTGCCGCCGACGGCCGTTTGGAAGTGGGCGCCACGGCCTTGCGACGTGTGGTGCGCCAGATCGTGCGGCAAACCACTGTGCCCTTTCACGGCGAACCGGCGGTGGGGCTGCAGGTGCTCGGCGTGCTCGAAACGCGTTGCTTGGACTTTGACAACGTGCTCATGCTGTCTGTCAACGAAAACACCCTGCCGCAGACCCCCAACGACAATTCGTTCATCCCCTACATGCTGCGCAAAGCCTTCGGGCTCACCACTCCCGAACGGCGCACGGCAGTCTATGCTTACTACTTCTATCGTCTCATCCAGCGCGCTCGGCATTTGCGCATGACGTTCAACTGTTCGGCCGAAGGGCTGTCGTCGGGCGAGATGTCGCGCTTCATGACGCAGCTGCGGGTCGACACGCGTTTGCCCATCAGTGACTTGGCTTTGCAGGTGGATCTCGACACCCGTTTGCACACGCCCGAGGCGGTGGAAAAACCGCACGACTTGGTCGACCGACTCTACCGTCGCGACAAGGAGGGTCGGGTGATCAGTGAGCATCCTGCGCTGTCGCCTTCGGCCATCAACACCTATTTGCGTTGCCAGTTGCGTTTCTACTACGAATATGTGTGCAAATTCCGCACGCCGCAGCCCACGCCCGAGGATGGAATCCAGCCGAATTTGCTCGGCACCATCTTCCATGCGGCGGCCGAAGCCATCTATCAGCGCATCATTCTGGAACATGGCGGCACCCCTCCGCCGGGCTATCTCAAAGCGCTGGCGACCCCTCCGAAAGACGGCGCCCCCGGTCCGTTGCATCCTTACATCGAGGCCGCTTTTGTGAACGAAGGTTTCGACTCCGCCCACTTGCCGGTGCTCGAAGCCAGTGTGGTGGAGATGTATTTGCGCATCTTGCTCGAAGACGACATGCAACTCGAGGACTTGCAGCTGTGTGAGTTGGAGCAACGTCACACGATGGATTTGCCTTTGCCCGCCGGTTCGCCGGCAACGCACGTGACGATCGGCGGTATCATCGACCGCGTGGATCGCGTGACGCACGGCGGTCGGCGACTGTTGCGCATTCTCGACTACAAAACGGGCGGTAGTCCCGAAACGGCCGCTGATGTGGCACAGCTTTTTGAGGAGCGCGGCGGCAAGCATCGGCACTACATGCTGCAGACCTTCATCTATGCTGAGATTTTGCGCCGCGAGGGGGTGGAACAAGGCCTGACCATCGCGCCGGCGCTCTATTTCGTGCACCATGCACGCGGTAAGTCGGGCTTTACGCCCTATCTGAGCCTCGGCAAGCCGAAGGCGAAAACCGAAGTGCTCGATTTTGCGCAAGAAATTCCCGATTTCTCCGAACGACTCACGGCACTGGTGGCCGAAATTTTAGATCCCGACCGCCGTTTCGCCCCATTGACCGCCGAAGAAAAAACGTGCAAATCCTGCCCGTTCTACGCCTTGTGCTACCGCTGACGGCGTCGACGCTCAAAACTTCCGCGAGTTACAATCGGCGGCGCCCGATGTTTTTCGGCACGTGGCGCAACGGGCGCAAGGTAAAGCCGTAAAAAGCCTACTTTCTGTAAAGTAGCTTGGTTGAGCCGTTGCAAAATCGTACTTTTGCGCCTGAAATTAAAAAGACTATGGCTCGCAAGAAGAAACCACTTCCCCTGCTCGAAAAAATTCTCATCACCGATGTTGCCGCCGAAGGCAAGGCCTTGGCCAAGGTCGACGGCCTCGCCGTCTTCGTTCCCTACGTGGTGCCCGGTGATGTGGCGGATTTGCAAATTCGTCGCAAAAAACACAGTTATGCTGAGGCCGAAGCCGTGCATATTCACGAGTATTCGTCCGAACGCGCGGAGGCTTTCTGCCCACACTATGGCGTTTGCGGTGGATGCAAGTGGCAGATTCTCCCCTATGAGGCGCAACTGCACTACAAGCAGAAGCAGGTGATGGACCACCTGACGCGTATCGGCAAAATCGAGTTGCCGGCGTGCACTCCCATCTTGGGTTCGAAGAAAACGCGCGAGTATCGCAATAAATTGGAGTTCGGTTTCTCCAACAAGAAGTGGCTCACACTCGACCAAGTGAAAAGCGGCGAAGTGTTCACGCAAATGAACGCGCTCGGTTTCCACATTTCGGGAGCATTCGATAAGATTCTCGATATCAACGAGTGCCACTTGATGAGCGACATCAACAACCACATTCGCAACGACCTGCGCGACTATGCCATCGCTCGCGGTTTGGAATTCTACGACCTGCGTGCCAATCGCGGACTGATGCGCAACATCATGCTCCGCACCGCCTCGACGGGCGAAATCATGCTCCTGGTGCAATTTTGCATCACGACGGATGAGGAACAGCAGGCCGCACTCGACGTGATGGCTCACTTGCACGCCACCTTCCCTGAGATCACTTCTCTGCTCTATGTCAACAACACGAAGTGCAACGATACGATCGGCGATCTCGATGTGGTGACCTATGCCGGCACCGACTTCATTTACGAGTCGATGGAGGGCTTGCGCTTCAAAGTGGGGCCGAAGAGTTTCTACCAGACCAACAGCGAGCAGGCTTACGAGCTGTATAAGGTGACACGCGACTTCGCCGAACTCACGGGCGACGAGTTGGTCTACGACTTGTACACCGGTACCGGGACGATTGCCAACTTTGTGGCGAGCAAGGCGCGCCACGTTGTGGGCATTGAGTATGTGCCCGAAGCCATTGAGGACGCGAAGGTGAATGCCGAGCTCAACGGGCTCGACGGCAAGACGACGTTCTACGCCGGCGACATGAAAGATATTCTCACCGACGAGTTTATCGCCCGACACGGCCGCCCCGATGTGATCATCACCGACCCTCCGCGCGCCGGCATGCACACCGATGTGGTGAACGTGATCTTGAATGCTGCCCCGCGCCGCATTGTCTACGTTTCGTGCAACCCCGCCACCCAAGCCCGCGACCTGCAACTGCTCGATGTGAAATATCGCGTCACCGCGGTGCAGCCCGTCGACATGTTCCCGCAAACGCATCACGTGGAGAACGTGGTACGACTGGAATTGCGCGACTGACGAAGCCGGCGTTCCACGCGGTGAGAGCAGTCGGTCGCCGTCATCCGCGATTGTACTCCTTATTTATTATATAGGAGTGTGGCAACTTTTTCGTTTCTCCTTTTCCGTTTTTGCCGCTTAGTCCCTCATTTTCATGCCCGCTGTACCTCCGACTGCCGCCTTGCGCACCCGTTTGTCGTCGCATCTCGCGATGGGTAACTTCGAAGCGCTGCGCGATCATCTCGCGGCGCTGCGAACGGCCGAATTTCGTGCGGCAGGTGTGGTGTTGGCTGAGGCCAATTTCTGGTCGCCGCTTACAGACGAGGCGTTTTGGGCGGCTTTTCGCACCTTGTGTCGCGCCGACAGCCGCGCCTTTCTCGGCACGTTGCTCAAAGCCGCCGTCGGTCGACGGAAACGCGCGGGATTGCAGTTCGGCGGCGCCGATTTTAGCACCTTCTGTCGCGAAGAAGCCACGACAATCGACCGGCGCAAGATGCTCGAAGCCTTTTTGCCGCTGGTCGCCACGCCGGCTGAGGCCGAGTCGCTGTTGGAAATGCTCTGGCAGCGCGCAGACGGCGAAAAAGTGCGCGTGGCACAACTGTTTCGTGCCGCCACGCCGGCGACTTACTTCTTGTTGTTCAAAGCGCTTCGGCATTTTGACGACGACAAACTCTATTTGCGCCGTGTCGCACTGGAACTGATGCGCCGCGGCGACAAGCAAGCATTTAATCTGGCGGGGATGTTGCGCGAATACTTTGCCCTCGGCGAACTGCCCGGTACCTTCGCACTGCAATTACCGCCTTACGAGCTGTCGAGATTAGACAGCCGCTATGACGCTTTTCTCAAAATTCTCAATCGATGATGAACGCATCGCGCCACCCTGAACACGACGATTTCGTGCAAGCGCTCTTGCATTATGTGAGTGCTGCGTTGCGCTCCACCGGCGAAGCGGCAGACTATTGTCAAGAAGCCGTGCGAGTGGTGGATGCGCGCAACCATCTGTTCGCTTCGGCCGGTGTGCACGCCACCGATGAGGAACGCGGCATTTATGCCCTGCGCGATCTCTGTGCCCTCGACGATGAGACCATGGAATGGCGCCCCGATGTTGCGCGCTGTGCTGCCGTGGCACGCGACTTTGGACTATAAAACGAACGAAACTTCGTACTTTCTTATCTATTTCTTCCCCTCATGACTGAAATCTTTCGTCATCGCACCCCGATCCAAATTCGTTTCAACGATCTCGATGCGTATCAGCACGTGAACAACAACGTGTATTTCTCGTTTTACGATCTCGGAAAAGAAAATTATTTCTCAACGGTGCTCTGCCCTGATTTCCGTTTACAACCGGTGGTGCCGCTGGTGGCGAGCATCCATGCCGATTTTATCGAGCCCATTCTCTACGAAGATCGAATTGTGATCGAAACGCGGGTGAGTCGTTTGGGCAATAAGAGTTTCACGCTCCAACAACGCGCCGTCAATCAGGTGACTGAGCGCGTGGTTTGCCAAGCAGAGACCGTGATGGTGTGTGTCGATCTGAAAAAGGGACACTCTGTGGAGATTCCCGACAGCTATCGCCACGCCATCGAACAATATGAATCCGGAGCCACGGCATAACCGGCGCAAACGGCCACATTTAGGAAGAATCACAACACACAACATGCAGACGATACTTTATTCACAGGACGCAGCGAGTGCGCTCCGCGCAATTATTGACACACTTCCCGGAACGGATCGGGTGGTGTGGCTCGCCGATGAGCACACTGCGCCCATCGCCGAACAACTGAAAGCACAATGCCCCGTGCCCGCTCACCTCATTACGGTACGCGCCGGCGATGACCATAAGAACCTCGAAACGCTCTCCACCGTTTGGCAAGAATTGCAACAGGTCGGTGCCACGCGCCACTCGCTGCTGATCAATGTCGGTGGTGGTATGGTGACGGATCTCGGTGGATTTGCCGCAGCGACGTTCAAGCGCGGCATCCGCTTTGTCAATGTCCCCACCACGCTCTTGGCCATGGTCGATGCCTCGGTCGGCGGCAAAACGGGAATCAACTTCGGGGATTATAAAAATGAGATTGGCGCATTTCAAGAAGCCAACTACGTTGTGGTCAGCACGGAGTTCCTGCGTTCGCTCGACGACGAGAACTTCCGTTCCGGCTATGCCGAGATGCTGAAGCATGCCCTGCTCAAAGACAAACAGATGCTCGTGCAACATTTGCAGTTTGACATCGCCAATCCGGATTATACCGCCTTGCTGCCGATGGTGAAAGAGAGCATCGAATTCAAATCGAGCATTGTTAAGCAGGATCCCACGGAGCGTGGATTGCGCAAGGCGCTCAATCTCGGACACACCGTGGGACATGCCATCGAAAGCCTCATGCTCCGCCGCCATACGCCTGTGTTGCACGGCTACGCTGTAGCCTGGGGATTGGTGTGCGAACTCTTTATCGCCGCCACACGCCTTGGTTTTCCGACGGATCACCTCCATGCCGTCACGCGCTATGTGACGGAGCATTATGGTCGCCCGCCGATCACCTGCGATGACTACGATGCGCTCCGAGAAATCATGCTCCACGACAAGAAAAATACGGCCGGTGTGGTGAACTTCACGCAGTTGGGCGAGGTGGGAAAAATCATTCTCGACCAAACCGCGGAACCGCAGCTCATCAACGAAGCCTTCGACTTTCTCCGCGAAGCCTAATTCCAAAACCATACAATGTTTAACTTCGACAAATCGAGCGTCGGTCTCTTTTTAGGCCTGATGGCCGCTGTGTGCTATGGGTTTATTCCCTTGTTCACGAAAGAACTCCAAGCGCCGGCTGTGGGACTGCCCTTGTCCTCGTCCACCATTTTGTTCTATCGTTTCGGCATCGCCTCCTTCATCTTGGCAGCGATCATGTTCGTGCGACGCGAAAGTTTTCGCATCACGTACGCCGAATTCGTACGTTTGGTGCAGTTGGCCTTTTTGAGCAACGGCGCTGCTTTGTTTCTCATCTCTGGCTATCGTTATTGCAGCAGCAGTGGGGTGGCGACAACGCTCCATTTCACCTACCCGATTCTCACGGCGCTCATTATGATGGTCTTTTTTCGGGAGCGCAGTCGCCTTTCGACGTGGATCGCCATCGGCCTTTCCATAGCCGGAGTCGCCTTACTCTCCGGCGTCGGCGGAGACGCACAGTGGTTGGGCATCGTGCTCGAAATTATCTCCGCGCTGTGTTTTGCTCTCTACCTCATTCGTGTCAATCGTTCGCGCGTGTCGCAGATGCCGGTGGTGAAACTTACCTTCTATGTGATGGCTTTCGGCGCGCTCATCTTCGCCGCCTTCATCGCCTACGAACGTGCGGATTTTGACATCTCGGCGCATTATGCCCTCATTCCCTCTGCACCGGGTTGGCTCAACCTCTGTTTGCTCTCGGTTATTTGCACGGTGGTCACCAACCTCGCACTGGTCTATGCCACACAAAACGTCGGTCCTACAGTTGCTTCGATCCTCGGCGTGCTCGAACCCCTCACTGCGCTCATACTCGGTATCCTCTTTTTGGGCGAAGAACTCACCCCCTCGATGGCAGCCGGCATCGGGTTGATTCTGCCAGCCGTACTCATTATTATATTGCGGCGCAAAGCGTAATCCTTGCTCCGCTCTCCGCGCCCTTACGCGGAAGAGTTGGGGCGATAAAGGTACTGCTTTGTGCAACGGAACAAGCAGCGAGAGGAATCGTGTGGCGTTTCCGTGCACATTTAACACGACGGCCGAGCCGTCGTGCCTTTTTTTATGTAATTTCGCCTCATATCCAAAATCATCACGAACATCATGGTCAAACAATGTACAATCCTTTTCGGTTGCATGGCACTCGGAGAACTGCTCGTAGCCGTTACCGGCTTGAGTCTCCCGGGGAGCATCGTCGGAATGCTGTTGCTCGCCGCTTTTCTCGAAATGGGGTGGGTGAAACTCGAATGGGTAAAAGCGATTTCAGACTTCCTTTTGAGTAATCTCGGTTTCTTCTTCGTACCGCCCGGTGTTGCGCTCATGCTCAATTTCGACACCATCGCTCGCGACTTCTGGCCCATCACCATCGCCACGCTCGTCAGCACCGTGCTTGTTTTGTTATCCACCGGTTGGACTCACCAAATCGTACGTCGTTATGGCCCCTTCCACAAATAGTCTGCTCCTCTCGCTCTCCGATCGCTTCCTGCTGATCGGCGAAAAGTTTCTCGGCGCACTCGATAATGAGTTTGTGCTGATCGGACTCACCTTCGCTATCTTCTTTTTGGCGAAGATAGTGCAGCGCCGCACGGGATGGGTGCTCTTCAATCCCATTCTCATCACGATCGGCGTGATAATCGCTTTTCTCAAACTCACCGGCATACAGTACGACACCTATCACAAGGCCGGTACGCAAATTGAGTTTTGGCTCAAACCCGCCATTGTCGCCCTCGGCGTCCCCCTCTATCAGCAGTTGAAAGTCATTCGCAAACAGTTGATCCCCATTTTGCTTTCGCAGACGGTCGGCTGTGTGGTCGGCATTGTCTCGGCAGTGGTCACGGCGCAACTGCTCGGTGCTTCAAAACCGGTGGTCATTTCGCTCGCACCGAAGAGCGTGACGACGCCCATCGCCATGGAAGTGTGTCGCACCCTTGGCGGAATTCCCTCGCTCACGGCAGCCATTGTGGTCATTGTCGGTTTGTTGGGTGCCGTCACCGGATTCCGCGTGCTGCAAATCGGTCGTGTGAAAAGTCCGATCGCACAAGGTCTCAGCATCGGTACCGCTTCCCACGCTGTCGGAACTTCGCGAGCGATGGAGAACGGGGCCAAATATGGTGCCTTCGCCAGCCTCGGCCTGATCGCCAACGGCGTACTCACGGCAATTCTCACGCCGATCGTCCTCCGCATCATGGGCTTGATCTAAAAAAAACATCTCCCACTTTTCGAAAACCCGAAAAGTGGGAGATGCCTTTTGAGGGAAGAAGACCAGATCCCCCGCATATAGTATAAGAAAGCGCATTTTGTTTACAAACCGTCCGTATCTTCCGGTAGAGCATCTTGTGTATTGCGTCATCGCTACCGCAGTTACCGGCAGAAAATAGCCACGTTTTCGCCCGTTATGCAGGAAAATGCACGAGAAAATGCATTTTTTCTTGCCCCAAGCCTTTGTCAATTCTGAAACATGTAGTACTTTTGCAATCGCAAACGGGAAGCAAGCCCGATGCCACAACGCAAGACACAGCGAATTTACCCCCTCGCTGAACAAAATGTCAAGCGGATGTGAACCTGGAGAGGTGGCGGAATTGGTAGACGCGCTACTTTGAGGGGGTAGTGTCAATTGCGACGTGGGAGTTCGAGTCTCCTCCTCTTCACATCTTGCGGAAATAGCTCAGTTGGTAGAGCACAACCTTGCCAAGGTTGGGGTCGCGAGTTCGAGTCTCGTTTTCCGCTCTCAAGGCGAATCAAGTTTTTACTTGGTTCGCTTCTTTTTTTGTGCAATAGCGGTTGCACCTTTCCTCTACTTTTTCTCTTTTTGGACGATTGGCTTGTCAATGCGCAGGAGAATGCGTACTTTTGAAGCAAACCAATCTCCCTACACGATGAAACTCCGTTTCCACATCCCCTATTTTGCTGCCCCCGGCGAGGTGCTCCGTCTCGAATGGGAAAACCTTTCTGCACCCGCACTTCCGCTTAGCGAAACTGCTCCCGGAGAGTGGGAGGGCGAAATTACCCTCACCGGCCTTCATGCGGCGCAAGTGCCTACCTATCGCTATACAGTATGGCAGGGCGACCGCTGCGTACGCCGCGAGCAGGGCAACCTTACTCATCGTCTGCGCATCGAAAGTCGCCTTGACGACACCTATTTCGTCGATGACCGTTGGCGCGATCTCCCGCAGGAGAGTGCGCTGTTCTCTTCAGCGGTCACACATCCCACGCTGCCCGGGGCTCCCTCGCCTTCGTTGGCACATTGCAGTGTGGCCTTTCGTGTGCTCTCTCCCGGCTTACGCAGAAAGGGGTTGCACCTCTCGCTCCTCGGCTCCACGCCCTCGCTCGGTGCGTGGGACGAGTACGCGGCCATCCCCTTCGACGAAATTGCTCCCGGCGTGTGGCAGTTGACGCTCGATGCCACCTCGCTCACTGACGGTAGCGAATACAAATTTGTTGCCGTGGATGAAGGCACGCGACGAGTGGCACATTGGGAGAGCGGTGACAACCGCCGTTTGGAAATAGCAGCGCCTGAAAATGGTGTCCACCACATCCTGCCCGAAGTCGAAGTGTATTTCGAAGCCCTCGCGCCGCGCATGGCCGGTACCGCTATCCCTGTGTTCTCCTTGCGTAGTGAGGGCAGCCAAGGTGTGGGCGACTTTGGCGATCTCAAAACGATGGTTGACTGGATGGCCGCCACCGGACAGCGTGTGTTGCAGATACTCCCCATTCATGACACCACGCTCACGGGTGAGAACACGGATTCCTACCCCTACAACGCCATTTCGGTCTACGCCTTCCACCCGATGTATGTTGATCTGCGCGCCTTGCCGCCGTTGCCCGATGCGCAGAAACAAGCCGCTTTCGAACGCGAGTTTCGTGAACTCAACGCCTTGCCCGCAATCGATTATGCCCGTGTCAACAAACTCAAGCGCGATTACCTCCTGCTTTCTTTCCGTAGCCATGGGCGCGAACTCTTGAAAACGCAGGCTTTCGCCGCTTTCGCCGCGCATAGCGAGGAATGGTTACCGGTCTACGCCGCTTTTTCGGCCTTGCGCGACAAGTACGCCACGCCCGATTTCAGCGCGTGGCCTCAACATAGTGCCTATGACGCGCAGTCCGTGGCCAGAACCTTCGCTCCGGACAGCCCCGATCGGGAAACCTACGATTATTATTGCTACGTCCAATATCTTTTGCACACGCAACTCAGTGATGTTGCTGCCCATGCGCGGCGGAGTGGGGTGGTGCTCAAGGGCGATATCCCCATCGGCATCTCCCGTTGTTCGGTCGAAGCTTGGACGGAACCGCATTATTTCAATCTCCGCGGTTCGGCAGGTGCACCACCCGATGCCTTCTCGCTCACGGGGCAGAACTGGGGCTTTCCCACGTACAACTGGGAGGCCATGGCCGCCGACGATTACTCCTGGTGGAAGCGCCGATATATCAAGATGGCCGAACATTTCTCGGCCTACCGCATCGACCACATCTTGGGATTTTTCCGCATTTGGGAAATTCCCACCCACAGTGTCCGCGGACTGCTTGGGCGCTTTGTGCCCGCGTTGCCCTATGCTGTGAGCGAGATCGAAGCCGCAGGGCTTACGTTCGATCGCGACTTCTTGACCCGTCCCTTCGTCAATGATGCCTTGCTCGATCGTCTTTTCGGCGAACGTGCTGACTGGGTGCGCCGCACCTTCCTCACGCATTCGCACTACGACATTTGGCACGTCCGACCCGAATTTGCCACCCAGCGTGCTGTCGATGATTTCCTTAACCGCGAGTACCGTGGCCGTCCCGACGAAAACCAAGTCCGTGAGGGATTGTTCGCCCTGCTTGAGAACGTCCTCTTCATCGAAGACCCCTTGCAGCGCGATCACTACCACCCCCGCATCGAAGGCCATCACACCTACGTTTTCGAGCGCCTAAGTGCCGACGAACGCAAGGCCTTCGAGCGCCTGCACCACAGCTTCTATTACGAGCGTCACAACGATTTCTGGTATGCCTCGGCCATGGCCAAACTCCCTGCGCTCAGCAGCGCCACCGCCATGTTGCCCTGTGGCGAAGATTTGGGCATGGTGCCCGATTGCGTGCCCTGGGTGATGGAGCAACTCCAACTCCTTACCCTCGAGATTGAGCGCATGCCCAAAGTCTACGGTCGTGAATTTGCCGACGTCCGTGCTTATCCCCGCTGGTCTGTGTGCAGTACCGGCACGCACGACATGTCCACACTGCGCGGATGGTGGCAAGAAGATCCGACGCGTTCGGCACACTACTTCTTCGAGGTGCTCGGCCACGGCGGCGATGTCCCCACCGATGCCCCGGCTTGGTTGTGCGAAGAAATCGTGCGTCGCCATGTCGACTCTCCCTCCATGCTCTGCATCCTCCCGTGGCAAGACTGGCTCGCGATCGACGAGCGCCTGCGCCTGCCCGATGTCGATGCCGAACGCATCAACGAACCGGCCAACCCTCGCCACTACTGGCGTTATCGCATGCACATCAGTCTCGAAACGCTCATGCAGCAATCTGATTTCAACGCGCGACTCCGTCAACTCCTGCTCGATGGACGACGGGCTTAAATGCGACGCTTTCGGCCATTTCGAGATTTTACGGTTTGTTCGACTCGAGTCTATTGAGTTCCAACGCAACTCACGGCTATACAAACCGCTCACCCTCGTTGCTTAATTTCGAAATTTCGCTTTTTACCGATATCCCGATGCTCCCCGGTGGAGTATCGGGATTTCGCAATATGTCAAAGAGCATTTGTGCTGAACCATAGGAGAATAGTCCATGGAGGTCGCACTATATCGATGTCGATTTACGACAGGAAAGGGGAAAGTTGTGTTTTGTCAAGCGCAAAGATAAAGTTTTTCTTTCGGATAATCGTGTAGTTTTGAAGAAAAAGTTTGGATTTTTCGAGTGTTGCCCTTTTGGATCAAAAAAGTAGTGGACTTTCTTTCGAAATTCCCCTTCTTTCACTTCCTACTTCCCTGTTTTTACTTCGCACCTCCCACCTTTCACTTCCTACATCCCTGTTTTCACTTCATACCTCCCAACTTTCTCGACAAACCTCCCAGTTTTCTCGCCCTACTTCCCCACTTTCATATTGTACCTTCCTCCCTACCTTACTGGGAATGTAACGCGTTTGTCACTCTTGCTCATTTTGTCACCTCCTCCGCTACGCGTATAGGTGCGTCTACGCGGACACGTGCTCCCACATCGCGCACTCACCGAGTTCTGAATTCTTGCCTTCACCCTTCACCTTCACCTTTAACCATTTGAAAACCTGAATGATATGTGTGAAGGTTTCGCCCATTTTTGCCTTCACCCGGTGAATAAAATCTCCTCTTTGCCTTCACCTTCAATTTCTTGATCATCAGTATTTTATTCTCATTAGGTGAAGAGGTGAAGGCAAAAAACGAAAAACGCCGGACGCGCGCATATACGCGCGCGTTGGCCATCCGAATGTGATGCACTTTCGAATGTAAGATGATAGTATTGTCTTTGTATTGCTCTCGTAGGCACTTGTGGTGATACAATCCCCAAGCACGATATAGAAATTGCCGTTCATAACTGTACATTTGTAGGTATAATTCAAATATACAATTGGTTCAGCGGTTTTCTTCTTTTAGAAGGTCATCACTCCAAATTTTGGATGAAGCGAACATTTGCCGCTTAAGCCCGCATTTGACCATAGCACGTTTGACCAATAAGGCTGTTTCAAAAAAAGGTGATTTATATTCCAACGACTAGTTATAACATCATTATTTTGTTGTATATTTGCCTTGACGTCAACAGTTGCGGGGTAAGTACTTCAATAAATCAAGAGTACACCACAGCAGAAAGTGATGCTTCTTCAATCATATTTCAATCACTATTTTATTTCCTTTATGCGTCAAAGTAACTTCGAACTACTACGTGTTATCTGCATCTCACTCATTATCTTGATGCATTGCTATGGGCGTGTGCCAGTCAACGATATGAACACTGTCAACTACAGCCTCGGCTTCGCCATCAATGCGGTGGGTAATGTCGGAGTGTCTATCTTTGTACTCATCTCGGGTTATTTCGGTGTCAAATTTAAGGGAGATCGCTTCTTTCAGCTCATTTACCTCACCATTGCTTACACAACCCTTACTACTTTCCTGAACAAAGGTTTTGTGCCTTCGGAACTTTTCAAAACTGCCATAGGTGTTTTTCGACAAAGCAGCAGTATTTGGTTCATCGTTTGCTACTTACTTCTCCTGCTGTTTTCCCCTTTTATCAACCCAGCCCTAGAAATTTTGACACGAAGGCAGTACCATCGCCTCCTCTTTATTGGCTTCATCGTGCTCAACATTATGACCACCTTTCTAACTCCCGTTGATAACTATGTAACAACTGCCACAGGCAAGAGTTTTCTCTATTTCATTTTCCTCTATATCGTCGGTCGTTATCTCCGACTTCATGCTGACGTGCACCCGGCTCATCGCACATCACTGTTCTTGGGGTTCGTGGCAAGTTCGCTTGTTATTTTAGGGGGTAATGTGGTGCTCAGTTTCCTGTTTCATAAGACTACTAATCGGCTATCCATCGATTGTAGCCCCTTCATCCTTTGCTCTGCTCTCTGTCTCTTCCACTGGACGAAGACGTGGCGGCTTCAAAGTACCTTCATCAATGGGTTGGCTTCAAGCGTCCTTGCTATCTATCTCTTGGATGGGTTGGGATACTTCTTCGATCGTCATTTGTTTCATCTCTCTACCTTTAGAGAGAGTACTATTTTTCCGGTTATTCTCCTTTCCGAAGTGCTGTGTGTACTGCTCGTGGCTGTATGTTTGGACAAAATGCGTGCCGCTCTACTTTCTTCTTGGGAAACACGTTTTTTTACAAAAATCAACGCTTGGGGGAGTCGCCTCCTCGACAAACTACCCTCCTAAACTCTACTAGTTCATTTGCTATTTGGAGTTATTGCTGTCCTGTAAAAGTTTTACACTGCAAAGAAATAAGACTAAAACCCTCTTATGCGATTTCTTCCTCTTTTGTGGTTCATCAGATGCTTGGAGTTATGACCTTCTAAAAGAAGAAAACCGCTCTCGGAGGCCTACTACCTCAAAGAGCAACTCAGAGAGATATGGATGCAGCCCAATAGACAAGCAGCCGAAAAGGTCATGCTCGATAGGGAGAAACTGGACAGGAGAGCAAAGTGCCGCAGCTGATGAAAATGGCCATCATGATCATGGTTTATAGAACCGGTCTTCTGGCGTGGTACGACTTCCCCATATCGACCGGGAAAGTAGAGGGAATCAACAATAAAGTAAAGGTGATGAAGGGGGTGGCCTATGGTTTAAGAATGAAAGCTACTTTAATCTAATGTCGTATGCGCTGCACGATTGTTGCATCACTCCAAATGTCGGATGAACCATTTCTAGTGGAGATCAATTTCTTGATGTTTGTTGCTTGGTGACTGCCAGTTTTCTTTTCAATCGTTTGGTTCTGCTTGTTGCCCAGTCAAAATATATTGCTATCTTTGCAAAATACCAATGTGCACGATTGTTTCTATATATAGTATTATCTCTTATGCATGCTGTGCAAGTGTTTGATTCTCAGGTTAATATGTTTAATTTGAGGAGCTTTTTTGTCCCCTATAGAAACAAGCCACTACTAGATTCAGTTACGGTTGAGTCACAATTCGTGTCCTATTGTGTCGTTTATCATTGTATTTGTACCTCCATCCTTCACGTTAAGGGATAGGGAGCCAAATAGAACGGATAATCGGGAGAACAAGAAGCGATTAGCAATATTATAATGTCTTCAACAGCGAATAGAGTAATCAAGAATACTGGGTATTTGTATGCAAAGATGGCGATCACGATGTTTGTGTCGCTATATACAACTCGACTGATTTTGAACGCCCTTGGCGCCTCTGACTTTGGTATATATAACATTGTCGGGGGAGCAATCGCTATGTTGGGCTTCTTGAATGCTGCTATGGCAAGTGCGACTCAAAGGTTTATGTCGTATGCGGAAGGTGAAGGCGACAAAGAAAAGCAGAAGTATATTTTCAATATCAGTGTCGTTCTTCATGCCGGTATTGCCATTTTTGTCGCAGTGGTACTGTTAGTTGCCGGCTATTTCTTCTTCAATGGCATTTTAAATATCCCAACTGAAAGAATAGGAGCAGCCAAAGTGGTGTATCTCAGTTTGATCATCAGCACTCTTCTCACTGTTATGAATGTGCCTTATGATGCTGTGATGAATGCGCACGAAAATATGCGCTATTATGCTCTGGTTGGCATCTTGGAATCTTTCTTGAAACTAGCAGTAGCCTTTGCTTGTGTCTATGCTTCGGGCGACAAACTCATTGTTTATGGCGTCCTCATGGCTAGCATCCCCCTATTCACATTAAGCATCATGAAGGTGTATTGTCACAAACACTATGAGGAGTGCGTGATGAAACCTCGAATATATTGGGATGTTAAGTTGATGAAGGAAATGACCACTTTTGCAGGGTGGAATTTGTTTGGGGTTACAGGCTCAATGGTAGGAAACTTTGGGCTGGGGATCGTGTTAAATAGTTTCTTCGGTACGATACTAAATGCTGCATTTGGCATTGCAAATCAGCTGAATGGCTTATTGTTGACTTTTTCCAATGCGATGTTGAAGGCATTGAATCCAGTCATTGTAAAGAAAGAAGGTGAGGGCTCGCATGAAAGCATGATGGATATTTCTCTCTCTGGATGCCGTTTTTCATTTATTCTTTTTGCCGTATTTTGTATTCCTTGCTTTGTTGAAGCCCCTTTCGTTCTTAGAATATGGTTGAAAGATTATCCTGAGTGGACAATCTTATTTGTTCGTTATCAAATAGTTCGAACATTATTAGAGCAGACTGTAATCGTCTTGGGTACAACATTGAGTGCCACAGGAAAAGTGAAGGAGGTGAATGTACTTAACTTAGTTATCCAATTGTTGCCAATTGTAGTTGTCTTTGTTGTATTCCATTTTGGAGCCTCTCCTTATTGGTTTTATCCGATTGTTATATTTGATATGGTTGTAGTTGCAGCTGGAGTGAGAATGTTCTATTGTCGCAAATATTGCGGGTTGAGAGTTCCTGAATTTATAAAGACGGTTCTAATTCCATGTGTTTTAATGGCTACTATTACTATTTGCGTGGGATGGCTTATACAAACCACTATGCAAATGGGGATAGTGCGTTTTTCTTTGAATACTTTTGTAATGACAATACTTACTTGTGTCTTCTCTTTCATGATGTTGAGTAAGAATGAAAAGGACATAATAAAGAGTCTTACCGCTAAACTGATAATAAAGCGCTGAATTGAACGTTAATTCTGGATTGATAACTTGAAGGGCTTCTGCTTGTTCTTGATAATCATAGGACATATGGGGCGTATCCCCGCTCTCGTAGGCGTGATAATTCGTCCAACTGACTTGTTTTACGTTACGTCGTTCTTCTTCTTGAGTGGTCGGTTGTTTCGTGATGAGAACTATTCTTTTGTTGATTTTTGATACGAAAAGCAAAGAGTTTGTTGTTGCCTTATTTAGCAATCAGTATTGCCGTCTCTTTATCGGATTGGAATCTATATTTAAACATAGCGCAATATCTGAGAGATACGTTTTATAGTTTTCTAATGGGAAATGGCGTGCCCAAAGCCGCTCCATTATGGTTCGCGTCGACATTGTTCTTCGCAAATGTATTTCTTAAATTAGGTAATAAGTTGCAGAACAAGTTTGTTAGACTGATGTATTTCTTGGCATTGCCGTTCCTTTGCTATATGTTGTATGATCAAGATACTCGATTGCCGATGCGCGTGGATAGTCTGAGTGCTTGTTTTATTATGTATGTAGCCCAAGTAACGAATAGATGCTTGGATGCGCGACCTTTTTGAGGAAGTATGTCTTTGCTATATCAGTAGTTTTTGTTGTTTATGGGTATTCAGCTAATTTAGGCTTGTTGAATTACAATACAGCACATTCTTGGCTAAGTTTCCCTTGTGCTATATGAGGAAGTTTTTTCTTGGCTATACTCTTTCGGAGTTTTTTTAAGAGAGGAAATTTATTTGGATTGCCCAAAATGGATTACCGGTTCTTGGTTTTCATTGTTTGATATCATTCCATATAGATATTCTCTTCCGTCTCATTGGGCAGGCAAACCCTTACGTCATTCTGATGATTAAGTTGACAATTGTTTTTGCAACACTCTATTTTGTATCCATGCCTTTGATGCGAAAATTTAAACCTGCATGGTGGGGATTGCGTTAATTCTGTATAAGTATGAAAACGTACATATATAAGATTGGTGGAAGAGAGCGGCCTTCTAATTCGAAATATCTCAGGTTGCTTTATATCATGAACAAGATGCCTTTGGTGCATGGATGGGCAAGTAGAAAATTAAAAACAGCAATGGGACTGCCCCAGTCGACTGCGATCAATCCAGGATTCTATTGTTCTGCTCCAAATCTGGAGGTCGGTGAGCATGTCGGCTTAGGAGATACTTTTATCCTCGCCTATGCCCCGGTAAAGATTGGCCGAGGGTGCTCTTTTTCGTTTCGTAATATGATTATCACCTCCACGCATGATTACGTAGATTTTAGTACTGTGATAGCAAAGCCTGTGGTAATTGGTGATAATGTGTGGATAACGTCAAATGTAACGATTCTTCCAGGTGTATGTATTGGTAGTAATACTGTAATTGGAGCGGGAAGCGTTGTCACAAACGATATCCCCTCTGGGGTGTTCGCTGCAGGTAATCCTTGCAAAGTGATAAAATCAATAGATTTCAAGAAGCAAGTTTGAGGAAAGAATAGCAATTCCTCTATAAGTCTGTGTCGGAGGACATTTTGTAGAGCAGTGTTCTCTTTTACTTCCTAAGCAAATATGATTATTTCGGAGTTCATCGGAGGCTTTGGAAACCAACTTTTTGAGTATGCTTGTGCATATGCTCAGGCAAGAAGAATGAATACGAAACTCGTTCTTGATTCGATGTTTTTAGCAACAGACACGTTGCGAGATTATGAGCTGGACTCTCTCGCCTTGCGTTATGATTTTGTTTTTCGTATACCTCAAAAATATCCATATATCATAAAGGTTGCGTTGAGAAAGTGTTTTCATTTTCTCTTACGGATTATCGCGAAAAACTATGCGGAAAGAAAAGCATACTTTTTTGACGATAAAATGTATGCTTTGAGTGGGAATTGGCGATTGCGAGGCTACTGGCAAAGCGAGAAATATTTTAAAGACTATCGTGACGAGATTGTTTCAATGCTTACGCCAACCTATCCGATGACAGCTTCGTTTTTGAAACTGAAGGAGCAGATTGAATCGACCAATAGTGTTGCGGTTCATGTCCGTCGCGGAGATTATGTTGCACTTGGTATCTGTTTGTCTGATGTTTACTATCGAGAGGCTTTGCTGAGAATATGTCAGAAAGTAAATGATCCCGTCTTTTATGTTTTCTCAGACGACATGGAATATGCCAAGCAATTATTCGCTGAATTTGTTAGCGATCAAGTTGTTCCAATCTGTTACGAGGGACACAATTCTACAATAGAGGATTTTCTGTTGATGAAAAGCTGTAAACACAATATCATTGCGAATAGCTCATATAGTTGGTGGGCGGCATGGGCAAATGTTCACGAGGATAAAATTATTGTGGCGCCAAAACGCGAAAATAAGGATGACTTCTATCCAGAGGAATGGATACAAGTATAGTAATCTAAGAGTCTGACCTTATGAACGGAATACAAATTATAGCGCTCAAGGCATTGCGTAAACTATATGCTAAAGCTTTCATCGGGGAGTTACCACCCTATGATCGAGGTGTTACTGATTTTAATCAAGCCTCGGAGCTTATTTATGATCTCTTGGTTTCGGGTAAGCCTTGCATGGTCGCGCGCTTCGGAAGTACTGAGTTACTCGCATTGACTAACTACCTTGGAGTTGTTGAAAAGCACCATTCCATCGGCAAATATGTGCAAGGAAAGCAATTTGCTTGGTGGTGGGAGGAAAATGTGAAAGAACAGATGACGAAGTGGAGTGGCTTTTTCCCTTCTTCTGAGGAAAACTTGATGAAGTTCGGAAGTCTAATGCTTGAAGATATGAAGCAAGTCGATGTCTTGGGCAGTTGGCTAAGAAACGAGCAGTTAATGATTGACCAGTATTGTCTGAAGTTGCAGAAGGTTACGCTTTTGGCTTTGGAGCCATACTGGGCTACGAATCCGTGGACTCGCGCGCTGGAAGGAAAAAAAGTGTTGGTGATTAATCCCTTTGCTTCGCTCATAGAATCGCAGTACGCCGAGAAGCGAAAATTGCTGTTTCAGGACAAACGTGTTTTGCCCAACTTTGAGTTGAAGACCCTGCAAGCCGTACAAAGTATTGGAGGAGAAAGTGAGTTCAAGGACTGGTTTGAGGCGCTCGATTGGATGAAGACTCGGATGGATGCCACAGATTACGATATTGCACTTATTGGTTGTGGGGCCTATGGTTTCCCGCTGGCAGCTCATGCCAAGCGAATGGGCAAACAATCGGTGCACCTCGGAGGAGCTTTGCAGCTATTGTTTGGCATCAAAGGAAAAAGATGGGAAAATCCAAATTATGGCGTGCCGGTATTTGGAGTTCAGAATATGTACAAGAGACTCTTTAATGAAGCCTGGGTATACCCCACTGAAAATATGCAACCTAAATCGGCTGACAGGGTTGAGGGAGGGTGTTATTGGTAGAAGATAGAGAGAATCATATATCGTCATCCACAGAAGCGAATTAATCTCCCTTTGTTTATCTCTTAGGGGCAGAATCCTTGATTATTATGTCTTATTTATTTCTCGTCTCGATCATTTGTATTCTATTCCTTTCCGGTACCGTCGCAACGTATTTGGGGATCGAGAACACTGTAACGTTTGCTTATGCTCCATTTGTCGTTTACTTTCTTGTCCATCAGGGACGTTTTAGATGGAATCATGTGACGAAATTGATGGTGGCTGTTATTGGCTTTGCGGTTTTTGCCTATGTATTTAGACTAATAGGGTTGGGGCAGGACTATTTTAGGAATTATCTCACCTTTTTGGTGTTTCCGATGCTTTTGGCGATTGATTTGGAGAACGAGGGTGTCCATCGTTTGTCTTTGCTAAAGAAAACTCTGGTAGTTTTCTTCATCATTGAATGTGGAATTGCAATTTATGAGAAATGGACGGGTACTTATATCTTTTATGATCCAACTTCTTTTTTGACAAGTCATCAATTGCAATATTATTCGATAGAGGATTGGGAATTTAGAAGTTCTGGCTTATTTGCGCATCCTTTAATGAATGCGATGATCGTCTGTGTGGTAATGTCGTTTATACTAATCTCCAATATGAAGATGAAGTATAAATTGATACTGTTTGCGTTGGGGTACGCTTCTTTGTGGTGTTTCAACGCTAGAGGCGCGATTATCGTGTCTTCAGTGTTAATGGTACCCTATCTGCTAAGAAGTTTGTACCAGTCAAATATAAAAAAGAAGGCCTGGATCTATGCTGCGTTTATCTTGTTTTCTGTGATTTTCATTCAGCAGTTGTTGACAACCTCCCTCGGAGGTCGTCTTCTTGCTGGTGAAGGAGGATTGATAGACGGAAGTTCACAAGCGCGTATAGATGTTTTTACGTTCTATGAATATATTACATCTTTCCAATTGTGGCTCGGGGATCCCAATTTGTATTTGTACGTGAAAGAAATGCTTCATACGGGGGGAGTGGAAAACGGCATAGTGACGATAATACTTAGAGAAGGGATTGTTTTTACGGTGATTGTTTTGCTACTTCTATTGCGCGTACAACTTAAGCAGACAAGTTTCTTAGACAGGTATACGAAATTGTTCCTTTTTGCGGTTTTTTACATCATTGGAGTGATGAATCCAAATCTCGCATCTTCGTTACCTTGGACATTTTGGATCTTAGGGTTTTATGGATTTGTAGGAGTTGACAAGCATAGCTGGTTGAAGAACGAGAGGGAATGATGAGAATAGGTGTATTTACGCGCCTCGGAGCAGATTCTATTATGCGCTTTTTCTGCACGAGAGAGAAGAAAATCATATCAAATAATCTAGTTCCGATAGGTGGGCCTGCTGTGAACACATTGATTGTTGGTTTTTTGGCTAAAGGACATTTTGTAAGAGTCTTTACTCGTGCAACTAGTGATTTCTATATTAAAGGGGATAATATTGAGGTCGTTGGCGTAAAATACAATGATAACTATCTTGTAATAAATACGTTTGGATGTTTTGTTGATGCTTTTCGAATGAAAAGAGCAATAGAAAACAAAATCCATGATCTTGACGTTCTACATGCACATTGGTCATATGAAGAAGCGTGGGCGGCGTGTCAATACGCCCGTATTAAGCCTGTATTTTGTACAATAAGGGATTGGGCTCCGTTAATATGGAAATTTGAGTCGGTAAAAAACAAAATAACTTGGTCATTTAGGGTGCTATTAAATGAATTGGTGCTTAGACAGAAGAAAGTAGAGTTCGTTGCAAATTCGCCTTATACGGCAAATTTGGCCAAGCGAAAGTTGAAAAAGGAGGTGCCGATGATCCCCAATCCGATAAGCCCTTCTTTTCTTAAATCGGATAGTCATGTGAATCCCTTAACTTTTACGGTCTTATGTATAAGCTCTAGCAACGACAAGCGAAAGAACATACCGACTTTGCTTAAAGGTTTTCAGTTGTTCTTGAGAAAAAACAATAATGCAAGGTTGCAAATAATGGGTGAACCATTTACCTTAGATAATGAATGCTGTAAGGCCTGGGAAGCCCAAGGATTACTGAAGAGCGTAGAGCTGTTAGGTTTGCAAAAACATGATGATCTAAAGTGTTTTCTGGACAATTGCAGTGTTTTCATTACACCGTCGTTGGAAGAAACTTTTGGAAATACACTTATAGAAGCCTTTGCAAGACGGGTTCCCGTAATCGGTGGAGAAAAGAGTGGCGCTGTGCCGTATGTGCTTGGGCAAGGAGAATTTGGGTATTTGTGTGACGTATCAGATGCTCAGTCTGTAGCAGCTGCTCTATACGAAGTTTATTCAAATCCGTCCGAGTCTTTGTTGATCGCCGAAAAAGCCTATATGAATGTGGAGACACGGTATGTTTCGAATCGTATTTGTGATGAACATATTGAATTGTATAACAAGGCAATCAGCTCTTATGAGAATAGAAGTAGCTTTGTATAAATCCAGTCGTCTGATTAGGACCTTTTTTGACAGACTTTATTGTCATATAGTTAGTTATGTTGTATTGAAGGGGAATGGTGTCACTTTCGAAACTTATCGCACCAATGGTGTCCCTTATGTAATGGTTTCCTTGGGGGGAAAACTAACGATCGGCAAGAACTTTACCATGAACAATAGCATAAAAGGCAATCCTATCGGGTGTTACGATCGCTGCACCTTTTGGGTAGGTAAGGGTGCGGTGTTGCGCATTGGGGATAATGTTGGAATCTCACAAGCAGCGTTGGTGGCAATTGCTGATATTACAATTGGAAATAACGTGAAAATTGGAGGGGGAACAAGTATTTTTACCTCTGATTTCCATGCATTGGATCCCAAAATACGAGCATCTTCCGAAGATCTTCTACATCGAAAATGTGCTCCCGTTATAATAGAGGATAACGCTTTTATTGGAGCTCGTTCCATGATTTTGAAGGGAGTGACGATTGGTAAGAATTCTATCGTAGGCGCTGGTTCTATTGTGACCAAATCTGTACCTGAAAATGAAATCTGGGCAGGGAATCCGGCTAGGTTTGTAAGAAAAATATAGATAGGGAATGAAGTATTGTGCAGTACTGCTTACGGTCTTTAATCGCAAGGAAAAAACTTTGGAGTGCTTAAGTCGACTGTTTGATCAGTTGCCGGTTGAGGATTTACAGATAGATGTCTTCCTGACCGACGATGGCTGTACGGATGGTACTGCAGAGGCAGTAGAGAGTTTGTTTCCCTCTGTGCACATCCTCGAAGGAAGCGGTGATCTGTTCTGGAATCGCGGGATGCTCATGGCGTGGAAGGCGGCAACAGAAACCAGGAATTATGATGCTTATATTTGGCTGAATGATGATACATTTCTATATGAAGAAACGCTGACTTCGTTGCAACGTGCCTTGAAGGACACTGAAGGAAAGGCAATTCTCGTCGGTGCAACGGAAGATGCGGCTCACTCGAAGTTAACCTATGGAGGAAGACTGAGCGAGGGTACGATTCCGATTCCTAGCGGTGAACTCGCGCCGGTAGATTATTTCAATGGCAACATCGTACTTGTCCCACAATTTGTATTCCGTCAATTGGGCTATCTAGATGGGGATTTTACCCATAGCAAGGGAGATTATGATTATGGCTTACGCGCCAAGAAGGCGGGTCTTCAAATCTATCAAATCGGCAAAGTGTTGGGAGAAGGTGATGAGCATCCTACCTTTGACAAGTGGTGTGATCCGAACGTTCCCTTTGCGCAGCGTTGGAAATTACTGAATCGTCCCAATGGGATGCCGCCCCGTGAGACATTCTATTTCGAGAAACGACATTATGGCATTATTGTAGCCTGCTTCCATTATTTGACGGTGCACATCAGATGCTTTTTCCCTAAGTGGTGGATCAGGAAAAACAACCCAAACGTAATTTGATATGATAGAGCAGGTATACGATGGATCAGACTGTTATCCGGAAATCGTTCGCGAACATTGGCTATCTCACCCGAATTACCTTATAGAATACAATGAAAAGGTTGAAAAGAAGGAGTGGTGCGCGGTATATTTTTGTAGCAATGATATATGGTTTCCGCATACAGAAAGCATTTTTCGCAAACGCATTTTAGAGAAGAATTTCTTTGAGTGGTACCGGTGCAGGATTGACCGTGCCTACAAGCATATCTTCATCAGAGACGTCTATAAACAGTGGTATATTAAAGGAATCAATGGAGAAATCAGTTCACAAGAGAAACTCCTTGACTTCTTGAAAAAAGAAACGCATGGCTTTAAAGTTGTGACTATAGGAAGCTCTGCGGGGGGGTATGCGGCGACTTTGTTTGGCGGAAAGCTTGCCGCAGAACAGGTGATCTGCTTCAATGGACAGTTTTGTTTGGAGAAGGCAGTTCAGCATAGCAGTTTAGATTGCAATCCTATATTATTTAGAAGGCTAAAAACTGCGGGAGTCAAGGTCGAGAATATTCTTCTTGGTGTACAAGGCAAAACACGCCTATTTTATGTCTATTCGAACAAGTCTGTGTCTGACGTTGAGCAGCATAGTTATGTTGAAGGAGTGAAAAACCTAAGCTGTATCGCTTTTGACTCTTCGAGGCACGGGATTCCCTTTTTGAAAGTGGCATTGCCTGTATTTATAAACCTGAGTGCAGAGGAGATGGAAAGTTTGTCAGAAAGAAACCATCATCCAGTGTGTTTTACTATACACTGTGTTGGAATTTGGCAAACGATAGGTGGCTTTTTCCGTCAAGCATACAATGCATATAGAAAAAGAAGGTGAGCCCGTGGGGAAGTTCATCTAAAAAGAATTTGAGTTATGATATTCCGTAATCTTATATTCTACTTAAAGAGTAGAATTTTGCCCGTAGAATCTCTTGAGACTGCCCAATTAATTTTGGCGGATCTTATAGAGCGAGGTAATCCTTTGATGATTGCTAGATTTGGTGCTGTGGAAATTAAAGCGTTGCTTTATGAGAGATCGCCTTTGCTGTTTTCTTTTTTGAAGGGTTATACTTATAACCACATGGAGAACAATGCAGGTTTTTTCCCCGTGAATAAAACAATGCTGGCTCGATATGCTGAAATTATGAACAGTGCAATCGCGGAATTGGATGTATTGGCTTCGTGGAGACCTGAAGAGTGGTTTTATAAGCATGAACTAAAAGGTTGTAGAAAAATTCCTTTAGGAGCTTTAGGGCCGATCTTTTCGAAAGCATCTTGGTCCCAAGCCTTAAAAGGAAAAAAAGTACTAGTCATTCATCCTTTTGCTAAGAGCATTAAGCGACAGTATGAATTTCACCGAGATAAAATATTTGGAGAGCATTCAGACTTCATACTACCTGAATTTGCTTCTCTTCAAGTCATTCCTGCTGTTCAGACAATTGCTGGAAATACTGAGGGCTATGAGACTTGGTTTGATGCCTTGAAGCAAATGGAGAGTGAAATAGATAAAGCTGATTTTGACGTGGCACTTATCGGGTGTGGCGCTTATGGTTTTCCTTTGGCAGCATATTGCAAATCGATCGGTAAGCAAGGCATACATATCGGTGGGTCTTTACAGCTGTATTTTGGGATAAAAGGTAAGCGATGGGATCGTTTTGGCTTCTACAATGAGTTTTGGGTAAGCCCGGACGACAGTGAAAGACCTGCAAATTTATCGAAAGTAGAAGACGGATGCTATTGGTAAGCTGTGGCCGTTTGTCGAGGGTTAGTTGCATAATGAAATAACGGCGATGCACAATAGTTTTCGATATCTATTTTGAATAGATGATTATATAAAACCAAGTTGTGATGCCAGATACTTTCTTTGTGATTGGAATAAGGTCTGTAGCTGTTGCAAGGAAGGATTTGGGAACAAAATTGTATTATTGGGAGAGTTGGAAGATTATGAATAAAATAAAGCAAGTACTGAAACAGCATTCTCAGTTGAATCATTTCGTGTCGTGGGTATATTCTTTTGTCCATAATTTCGGACATCTCCAGAGAAGAGTTCGTTGTAAAGGCGCATACCTTAATGGGGTAAGATTCTCTATTGCTGTTGGTTCAAGTGTAGAGATTGGAAATTTAGCGCGTCTGCATAATTGTCGTTTTTCAATTTCAGGTAAGAATTCGAGAATAATAATTGGGGGAGGGAGCACTGGGGTCTCCAATACTTCTTTCTGTTGTGAAGATGACGGTAGTACTATCATTATTGGAAATGATTTTACGATGGAAGGAGGTGAGATTGCAGCCATTGAGGGATGTAAAGTTGAGATAGGAGATGACTGTATGTTCAGCGCAGGCATCGATATTCGGAATGGTGACTCACATGTGTTGCTATCAAAGGCTACGGGACAACGCATTAATGAAAGCCATGATATTTCTATCGGCAATCATGTATGGCTTACACGTAATGTTTCTGTACTGAAAGGGGCATTGATTGCGGAAGGATGTGTTATTGGGCACTCTTCGGTTGTTACGGGTTGTTGTTCAACTTCATACTCCGTTTACGCCGGCACCCCCGCGCGATATATTAAGGACGGAATTGTTTGGAGTAGGTTTAGGAATTAAGGTAAGTAGCGAATATTAATTGTGTTTTTCTGAGAAACAAAAAGTGCAATGACGAATATCTTCATTGGAAATTCAATTCCTCCATATCGCATAGACACCTACAACGTGTTGGCTAAAATGGGCTTTTCTATGTACTTCTATTCGGACAGAGATCCAGACATTGCTAATATGGATGCCTTGCTGGAACTTTGTGAATTTAAGCCGACTTATTTGAAAGGGAAGCAGCTGGGCAGGAGGTCTCGTACGATTTGTTTCGGGCTGTGGGGGATAATTAAGAGAGAGAAGCCGAAGGTGATCATTGTACCTGAATTCCAAATTGTTCTTTGGCAGATCCTTATTTTAAAGTGGCTTACTTGTTCTAAGTTTAAAATCATATCCATGTGCGATGATAGCTATGATATGATAGCTAATGATAATGATTTTTCGCGAGTACACAAATGGTTGAGACGTCTTGTACCTCGGTTGGTAGATGATATAATCCTTCTAGATGTTAAGGCAAAAGACTGGTATCAAGAACATTTTCAAAAAGGAATCTGGATGCCTATTTTGCGAAATGATGATTTGGAAACTGATAAGTATCGTAAAGTTCTACCTCGGAGTATAGAAATTGCCGCGCATTATGGTTTATCTACAACGAAAGTCATCTTGTTTGTAGGCAGATTGGTCAAAGTGAAGAATATTTCGGGAATTATAGAGGCCTATGCAAGCATGACGGAACATTGCAAGCTTGTTATAATCGGAGACGGCGAAGAAATGAATGACTTACAGGCATTGGCTTCTAGTATCTCAAAAGAGGTATTGTTTCTTGGCAGAATAGAGGGCGAAGAATTACGAGCGTGGTATAATATAGCTGATGTGTTTGTTTTGTTGAGTACCTTGGAGCCCTACGGGGCCGTAATTAACGAGGCTTTATTAGCGGGAAATCGGATTGTCATTTCCCAAAAAGCAGGTGCTTCTTGCTTAGTTTCTGAGGATAATGGGGAGATTGTTGATCCTTATAATATCGTTGAAGCCGCTAATGCGTTAGATCGCCAAGTAAGAATGGCCGGTGACAAAAAGGAAATACGTTTCAGACCTTCTTTGATGAAGGTTAGCTTTCAAGAACGCATGAATTATTTAATGCAAAGGTTGCAGAGAATCCAGCTAGGTCTGTAAGAAAAATATAGATAGAGAATGAAGTATTGGGCAGTACTGCTTACGGTCTTTAATCGCAAGGAAAAAACTTTGGAGTGCTTAAGTCGACTGTTCGATCAGTTGCCGGTTGAGGATTTACAGATAGATGTCTTCCTGACCGACGATGGCTGTACGGATGGTACTGCAGAGGCGGTAGAGAATTTGTTTCCCTCTGTGCACATCCTCGAAGGAAGCGGTGATCTGTTCTGGAATCGCGGGATGCTCATGGTGTGGAAGGCGGCTGCAGATGCGAGAGATTATGACGCTTATCTTTGGCTGAATGATGATACATTTCTATATGAAGGAACATTGACTTCATTACAGCGTGCCGTGAAGGACACTGAAGGAAAGGCGATTATTGTCGGTGCTACTGAAGATGCGACCCACTCGAAGTTAACCTATGGAGGAAGACTGCGAGAGGGGACGATTCCGATTCCTACTGGTGAACTCAGGCCTGTGGAATATTTCAACGGTAACATCGTACTTGTCCCACAATTTGTATTCCGTCAATTAGGCTATTTAGATGATTACTTTACCCATAGTAAGGGAGATTTTGATTATGGCTTACGTGCCAAGAAGGCGGGTCTTCAAATCTATCAAATCGGCAAAGTGTTGGGAGAATGTGATGAGCATCCTACCATAGACAAATGGTGTAATCCGAACGTTCCCTTTGCGCAGCGTTGGAAATTGCTGAATCGTCCCAATGGAATGCCGCCTCGTGAGACATTTTATTTCGAGAAACGACATTATGGCATTATTGTAGCCTGCCTCCATTATTTGACGGTACACATCAGATGCCTTTTCCCAAAGTGGTGGATAAGGGAAAACCAACCCAAACGTAATTGATATATCTGGAGCAGAGATACGATGGAACAGATCACAACTTGGAAATCGTTCGCGAACACAACAACTGTTTGTTTGAATCGTTCCTTGTATAGACAAGCTTTATGGTATCATTCTGTTCCCTTGAGAATATGGAGTAGAATAATGTATTGGATAAAGTAAATAGAAATGGTACCAACGGTTCTTTTTATACTCCACCTGCCCCCCCCAGTGCATGGAGCTGCGATGGTGGGACAGTATATTCGTGACAGTAAATTGATCAACTCGACATTTGATTGTCACTATATCAACCTTACTACTGCGGAAAGTTTGCAAGATATTGGTAAAGTGGGCTTGAAGAAACTGTGGAGATTTCTGATGCTCTTGATTACGGTTTTCCGCTATGTGCGGCAGGTGAAGCCACGATTGGTTTACATCACGCCAAATTCATGCGGTGGTGCCTTTTATAAGGATTTCGTGGTGGTGCAGATGCTTAAGTGGATGAGGTGTCGAGTGGTGGTGCATTATCACAATAAGGGCGTTGCCAAAAGGCAAAATAGCTGGTTTGATGATAAACTGTATAAAGCCTTCTTCAGTCGCTTGAAGGTCATACTCTTAGCAGAATCACTCTTTTCTGATGTACAGAAGTATGTGAAGCGAAATGATGTCTTTATTTGTCCGAATGGAATGCCTGAAACTTTGGAGGTAGAATCCCAATCAGAGCGTCACAATGCTGTTCCTCGTTTATTTTTTCTTAGTAATCTGCATGTAGAGAAAGGAGTACTGGTATTACTTGATGCGTTGAAAATTTTGAAGGAACGAAATTATTCCTTCGTCTGTGATGTGGTGGGGGGCGAGACAGCGGAGATTAATGTTCAACGTTTCCGAGAGGAAATTAAATTGAGAGACCTCGATGGTCTGGTTTTTTACCACGGTAAGAAGTATGGAAAGGATAAGGCTACGTTCTTTGAACAAGCCAATATTTTTGTATTCCCAACTTACAATGAAACTTTTGGGTTAGTGAATTTAGAAGCGATGGAATATAAACTTCCGATAGTGACAACTGATGAAGGGGGCATTCCAGATGTGGTGAAGAATGGTGAGAATGGACTAATAGCCAAGAAAAAGGATGCCGTATCTTTAGCCGATTGCATGGAAAAGCTTCTTGAGGACAAAGACTTGCGCAAAAAAATGGGGGAGAACGGCTATCGAAAGTTCAAAAGCAACTTTACCCTCAATGTCTTTGAAGCACGAATGGCCGAGGTTTTAGAGTATATCATTGCTTGCGAAGACAGAGAAAACAATTAAGCATACGAATATTTGTCTGTGAAAGCTGTGTTACGTTTTCTTTTCTGCAAAAAAAGTGATGCTATTCGCTTCTTTATCTGTAGTTCGTTTGCTTGGACTCAATTATAAAGCAAGTAACTATTTTTCGTCCCTTGATTTTTCTATAGACATCGCCCAATAATATGCCAAGTGGATTGGATCTTGATAAGTTGCGCCATCGATTTCTGCAATTTGGCGGTTGGAGCTTGTTGTGGCAATACGCCAAAATGGGCGTATTGTGGTGTGGCATCAAAGCGTTGATAAGATGTGTAGTGAGTGGGGCGTCGGTAAAAACGGCCTATCCGTCGATTATACAGGGCGTGGAAGAAATCTTAGTGAAGCGATACCGCCCGATCTTGGACAAAAGGCTTCATGAGCAAGCGGGGGCACAGTGCGGAACAATACAGAACGGTGTGCCGCGTATTGTTTGGTGCGCATGGTTGCAAGGTATAGAACAGGCACCCGCATTGGTAAAAGCTTGTATCGCTTCACAAAAACGGGCTTTACCCGATTACGAATTTCGGTTCATAGACAGAGAGAATTATCGGCAATGGACATCGCTTCCTCGTCACGTGGTGGACAAGTTCTGTAAGGGAAAGATACCGCCGGCTTTGTTTAGCGATTTGCTCCGTCTTTCGCTTTTAACCAAGTATGGAGGCATTTGGATGGATGCCTCGGTGTACTGCTCGGGCTTCGGCAATCCCGATCTTAAGAACAGGTGGGAACGTATCCTAAGTAGCGAATTGACGTTGTTCCGGTATTTCGAACCTGGCCGTAAAGCTCCTGTCGCCTTGTCAAACTGGTTCATAGCCGCCGTGCCTGGGCAAAGGGGCTTGTCTATCGTGTTAGAGATGCTTTTGGCTTATTGGCAGGATTTTGACTGCACCGTAGATTACTACATCTGTCACTTGTATTTAGTGTTGGTGCTTCGTGAGTTCCCATCGGTGTTCAATAACATGCCGCGGGCAAACAGCAGAACGAGTCTTTTGTTGAGTAAAGCATTCGCCAGAGAGTACAGCGAGGAAGACTGGCAAAAATTGACGGCTCATGTGAGCATCCACAAACTCAATTATCGCAAGGAGGAAGAAGCTTTGAGACACCCCAATAGTTATTGTAGGTATTTGCTAAATCAAGAAAATGATGTTTAGGCTTAGTGCGTTGAACATCCTCGAGAGCAAAGCCGATTTAGCATGCTTGCCCGAGAGAAAGTTGTTGATCAATACGATCAATGCGCATTCGTATAACACGGCGCTGAAAGACCCTTTGTTTGCCGATGCACTGACAGGAGGAGACGCTTTGATTCCGGATGGAGCGAGCATCGTGAAAGCTTGTCGATGGATTGGTGCAAAGAGTCAACCAAAAGAGCGTATTGCTGGTTGGGATCTGTTTGTCTTTGAGATGGACAAATGGGCACAAAAAGGCGGAACAGTAATGTTTGTGGGGAGCTCGCAGCACGTGCTTGATTTGATCGAGCAGCGCGTTGCCACGGAGTATCCTCGTTTGAAGGTTGTGACGTATTCTCCCCCTTATAAAAAGGAGTTTTCTGAAGAGGAGAACCTCGCGATTGTCAAGGCGATCCACGCCGCTGAGCCTGATTTACTCTGGATTGGAATGACCGCACCGAAGCAAGAAAAGTGGGTCTATTCGCACTGGGAACAGCTGGATATCCATTGCCATGTCGGTACCATAGGGGCCGTTTTTGACTTCTTTGCCGGAACGGTGAGCCGTGCGCCGCTTTGGTGGCAAGAGCGTGGGTTAGAGTGGCTGTATCGATTGCTCAAAGACCCGAAACGTATGTGGCGCAGATACATGATAGGAAATGTACTTTTCTTATGGAACATCATGAAAGAGCGATGGACGTCGTAGCAGTGTATTTTCGTTTTCTTCGGTTCTCGCTTGGACTGTATGAAGGCAGAGAATTCCTATCTGGAGAAGCCTTAAAAAGTTTCGATTGGGAATCTTTCTTCCGGTTTTCTCAAGAGCAGACATTGACAGGCATCATGTTCGACGGCGTGCAGCGTTTGTCGAAGGGCTTTGCGCCCGAGCAAGCGTTATTGTTCAGATGGATAGGGCAGAGCCAAGCTTTGCGTAAGCAAAACTGGACGTTGAATCGTGCCACGGCTTACATCTATAATAAGGTGACTGCTGAGGGGTACCGTTGTTGCATACTCAAAGGACAGGGCAATGCAGTGATGTATCCCGATCCTCATTCGCGAACGCCCGGCGATGTTGACGTCTGGGTCGATGCTTCCCGTGAAGATCTCAGAAAATTAGCTGCGATGCTGGTGGAACTGGGAGGAACGATGGGGCCTGAGAGTTTGAATCACATTGAGTTGACGCTCAGCGGCGTCCCCGTTGAGCTACATTCCACACCGGCCATCATGCACAATCCGATCCACAATCGGCGTTTGCAGGCGTGGCTACGTGACAACGTCGATCGACAATGTGCTCATCACGTTACTTTGCCTGATGCTGCAGGCGAGGTAGCTGTGCCCACGAATGCTTTCAACGTCGTTTATCAGTTGTTTCATCTCTACCATCATTATTTCTTTGAAGGGGTGGGGTTGCGACAGGTAGTCGATTATTATTATGTCGTATCGAATGTCGATCGATCGTCATTTCCCGCGTTGCAACGCGATTTAAAGCATTTGGGGTTGTCGCATTTTGCCGGCGCTATGATGTATGTCTTGCATGAAGTACTCGGTTTGGTGCCTGAGAAGATGTTCGTCTCGATCGATGAGCAACGCGGACAGTCATTGCTCGATGAGATTCTCACGGGAGGTAACTTCGGTAAGTATGCAAAGACGAGTTTCGGAGTTGGTTTTTGGGGACATAATCTTCAACGCATTTCTCGTGACTTACGTTTGCTGAGATATTATCCGGCAGAAGCCTTGAGTGAGCCAATCTTTAGAGTGTGGCATTTCTTTTGGAGGATGAAGAATACCAAATAGCTATAGCCACTTCTTCCCATTGAGCAAATTTGAATAGACCGAGCCAACTCTTAGTCAGTGGGACTTTCTATAAATTTGAACACCAACCAAAGGCCGATTCACAGAGAGTCGGCCTTTTCTGTATCTGGAACCTAATCGCGGTGCGAAAGCGGTAACGAACGGGCGTGGAGAGCATGGAGGCTCTTTTGTAGAACGGCTTCCTATTGGAGCAATATAAAAGCGGTGTCGGACATAATGTCCGACACCGCTTGCATTATGGGTGAATAGGAGGTTCAGCGCACCACGACTTTGGCAGTTGTTCCGTTGGAGTAGCGCACGATGTTCACGCCTTTTTGAGGCTGGGTGAGGCGACGACCTTGGAGGTCGAAGCGAGCCACTTCAACGGGGGCAGCGGAGGCTGCAGATCGAACGGCAGTGATGCCTTCACGGCCTTCGATTGTCACGCCCTCGGGAAGTTTCAGCGCCGCCGTGTAGGCTTCGAGCGATTCTTTGGGAACGATGATCGTTTTGAGTTTCGGGCAGTTCGGGAACAGCTCGCCGGGCATTGAGGGAGCGGCTTTGCTTGTGAACGTCACCGTCGTCAGTTCCTTGCAACCGTCGAAGACTTTCGCC
>QWCW01000052.1_pt1 | contig 49793 bp, 44 predicted proteins | sample 1972691 | NCBI WGS metagenome assembly QWCW01 (sample SAMN09866698, study PRJNA288562) | Human oral metagenome isolate pre2_saliva, whole genome shotgun sequencing... | reverse complement strand
GATTTTGTTGCTACCATAGATAAGGCTTTTAATTTGTTAATGTGATTATTAAACGCTTTAATAGCATTATTTGCTTCTACTTTTAATTGTTCTTGAGATTTAAATGCTGAAAAGCAATTATAATATTTATAATAGTAAAAATATTTTATATTTTCACTTATTATTTGCGTTTCATTTAATAAATCACATTGACTTTGAGCATCTGATGCATGCTCAAACTCTTCATAACATTCTGAAACTTTTCCTGTTTCTAATTCAATTTTATAAAGTTTAAAAATATTATTCTTTTCCATTTTCTTTCTCCTTTAATTAATAACCAAAATGGATTCAATAGACTCTCACGCCTATTTCACTATAATAGTATATAATTAATTTAAAGGAGTTTTACAAAAAAAAGAAGCAGCATTAAACTGCTTCTTTTCCCATTTCAGATATGAGCTTATTAGCTTTCTCTAAAACATATTTTTCATTTTCTATCAATTTAAATTTAATCGATATTTGTTTCTTAGCTTCTAGAAGTAATTCCTCTTTTTTAATAAACTCATTAAAGCAACTATCTTCTGCATCATAATAATAGAAGAAGAAGTATGATACGCCAAGATATACTGAAACTATATTTAATTTATAGCAATATATCATTGCTTTATCTTTGTTTTTAAATCTTGCCAAAGATGCCTCAATACCACCGCTTCTTAAATTAAATTTATAGATTTTAAACATTTTTATCACTCCTTAATAGATCCCATATGTTTATATTCACTATATAAGATCTAAGCAAAGATATCATCTTCGCGTATTATTAGTCTTGGGCAATATGCCTTTGCTCTATAACGTATATTAGCCCTTTTCTTTGTAATCTTACCATTTTTGAAATAATAAGTAGTACTATACTTTGCTTCATGTATTGGATTCATTATATATGGAAATCTTATATTCATAATAATCACCTACATTGCAGAGAGTTTCTTAACAAATAATTTACGTTCTCTAACCAACTCTTCTAGCATTTCCATAATAAAATGAGTTTTCTTATATAGAGGAACTGCATATACAGAGTTTAGTTCGAAATATTCATTAAGACCATTCTTAGTATTAATATATCCTCTGAAGTCTATAATCTCTCCATCTTTATTAAGTGCAAAGTGTAGACTCCTATAAGCATTATTATCTTTATTCTCTAAAACTCTACCACTAGGAAGGATAGCTCCTCTATCTACTTTATCAAAGATATGGAATTTGATTAAGTCATCATCCATATCTTCTATAATGATAGAACTAAATTTATTATTTAGCTCTTCTTTAATATTAGATAATTCTTTACTCATAGTATCAAATTTATCCAATATCCTATTGACATAAGGTTTATTTCTATAACAATTATACTCACCAATAACACTCCTCATTAAACAAATAACTTTATAGAGTTCGTATTTTGTATTAATAGTTGATAGTTTTAAAGATTTTAGTATTTGTTCTTCTTCATGACGATCTCTAATAGGTTTTTTATTTTCTGTATTCATTTCTTATTCTCCTTATTTCTTATTAATATAAAAACCATCATCATCTATCTTGGTTTTAATTTTGCAAATATGCTCTTTTATACTAGCAACAGTTTTATCTAGATTTGATAATTCAGATTTTAATTTTTCTATATCTTCTTTATTAATACCATCTTCTAATTCTTCTAAGTTTGTATCAAAGTCTGCTACAATGATATCCAATGCTATAGTATCTATAGAGCTTTCCATGTCTTCAAGAGAATCAATATCTAAACAAGGAAATCCAAGCATACTATAATCACTAGGTTCTAAATAGCAGAACTTAGTATGAATACATTCATCTAGGTCTTTAAGATTTTTACATTTATCCAATACATTGCTATCTTTCAATACTTTAAGATATTTATTATCATTAAAGAAATCAGACATATATTCTTCTTGCACATATCTTTCTAAGAATTCCTTTTTCGGTTTTAATTTGTCTCCAAATTTTTCTTTATCATAAGGAACTAAATAATGCACTATGTCGTACTTTCGTCCTTTAGTAGTTTCATTCTTATCTATAACAAAATTATATGCATCTTTATAATCTTCAAATCCAAATATATGACCTAAGAATTTTGGTTTGTAAGAAAAAGATGATTTTTCTATACCGCAATCTGAAGAGTATCTATAGTCACAATCCTTACTAAACTTCATTTGCATTAATAAATATTTTAACTTTGCCATTTTTAAATCTCCTTAATATTATTTATTATCTTCAACTTCGTTATGTTGCTGTTTAGAGAGTTTGTCTGAAAACATAGTTTCGGCATATTCTAAATTAGTAATAGATTCTTTTATTTCTCCTAAAGAATCGACTAAATATGACGTAATATCTGTATCAACATTTTTATTATCTATAGCAAAAGTAAAAGTCTTTAAAGAATTTCTATATTCTTTAATAGATTCCAACAATTCTTTTAATTTATTTAAATCTTCTTGATGGTAAATAGGATCGACGATTATATTATCTAGAATATCTTTATCTACAAGGAAAGTGTGTGTACAATCTTTTTCCAAATCTCCATTTTTGATACGATCAATTATTCCCATATCTTTAATTTCATCAAGATATTCTGTAGAGTTGAAGAATTGTTTTATAATAAATTCATGTGTATTTCTATCAAAGAATCTGCCAGTTTTTAAGTCTTCATCAAGAGTTCTATCTTCATTATCAACTTCTTTAGAAGCATAATTGTACATTTCTGAGCTTATAGCGTAAAAAATACTTTTATAAGTTGCATGATCATATTCTCCTTCAGTATTTAGCTTAATTACGGTATTATAAATTAATTCTTTCTTAATACCAAGACCATCTTCAGATTCTTTAACAAAGTTATAAATTTTAGGAATATAGTAATTACCATAATTCTCAATAGTAAAGTCATTTATAACGCCAAGTAATTTAGGATTTGGGTATATTAGTGATGCAATGATTACTGTATTTTTAAATTTAGCATCACCTTCTTTTGGATCTGTATCTCCGAGGATCGTTGTCTTGCGTACCATATCTATTGTTCTTAAACTCATTTTAAATCTCCTTAAGTTAAAAAAGAAGAGAGAGGAATTACTCCTCTCTCTTTAATATTATTTATCTTCTTTTTTCTCTATATTAAATTTTTCCATATTTGCTAAAGCCTTATTTGTCATTTCGGCCATTCTTTTAAGTATTTTCTCAGCTTCATTAGAAAATTCTTCTACCTTTTTAGAAACAATTTCTCTTTGTTCTGGAGTTAAGGCATTTCTTAAAGCAATATCATTACCAATTTTATTAATTTTCTTAATAAAGTCATCTTTTATAGTTTCTACAGTCTTTTCATCTTTAGCAGTTTCTTTAACATAATTTGGATTTGGAAGAATGCATGTTTGAGTTATAAATTCTGGTTCCCCATTGCCTTCTTCATACTTTTCATTTTTGATTCTTTTAGTTTCAGTTATATATTCAACATTAGGAGCTTCGCTAAATTTTTCTTTATAAAGCTTTTTGAATTGGGCATCGGCTTCTTTTAAATGATCATTAACTTCTTTTAAAGTACCAACAGCATTAATTAGAGGTTGAAGACTATCGTTATCTAATCCTTTTTTACCTAAATCAAAAATGAATTGTTTTAATTCTTTTCTATATTCTTCATATCTGCTAACAAAACCTTCTACATATTGAGTGTCTTTATACTCAATAATATCTTTTGCTGTTTTAGGTTCTGTATCTTTTCCTAATAACAATGCTAAATTATCACTAGTAACAAATTTTAGATGATTAGTATCTTTGGCAATATTTCTTTCAACAATGCTGTTCATAACTCCACTAATATCTAATTCATGTAGATATTCTGGAGTATTAAAGAACGCTTTAACAAGTTCTTCATGCAAGTCTCTATCAAAGAAACGACCATTGCTAATATCTTCAGAAAGATCTCTAGGATCAAAATAGAAGTCATTAGTAACCGAACGATATAATTCATCAGTTACCAGATATGCTATTTTGTATAGAGTGCTATTGTCTTTGCTTTTGCTATAGTTGTCATAATCTAATTTAGTATTCATACTAATAACTTCATCTATAGATCCAGTAATATCCCAATATCTATTAAAAGATTTGATTTGAGGGAAGTATTCGCTACCATAGTTAATATAGTTGAAAGTACCACATATATTCTTATCAGGATTACCATCGAATACCAATGTCATTATTACTCTAAGTTGTTCCATTTTTGTTTCTCCTTTTTCGTATTTTACAGAATGTAAATCATTTAAATTAGTAGTACCAAGAGTATCTCTCATGATATCTTCTACTCTAATTTCTTCTAAGGCCATTTTAATACCTCCTATTTTTCTTTCTCTTTCATAGCAGATTTGTAAATACCAGTTTCTTGATCTATCTTACTATTTAGATCTTTAACTACTTTCTCTAAATTAATGAAAGCATTCTTATACATAGTAACTGCTAAATTCAAAGATTCTTTATCGCAATCATGTAAATACTGTTCTAATTCATTAGCTGTATCTTCTAGTTCTAATAAATCTACATGATTATGGATATTAGCAACACATGTATCTGTTAAATCATTTAAAAGATCTAGATCTACTAATTCCAATCCTAATCTAACATAATCTATTGGATCTACATTAGCAAATTTAAGATGAATACTAGCTAGTACTTTCTTAACAGGAAGATTATCCAATACACCAGATCTATCTAAAGCATGGATATACTCCATAGTATCAAAGAAATTTTCCATGTAGTCTTCTTGTAATTCTCTATCTAAAAATCTCTTCTTATCTTCTTCATCTTTACCATAGTATTCACTAGCAGGTACTACATAATATATAGTATCATATATTCTACCTTTAGTACAATCTGTAAGTTTAATAGCATCCACTAGGCTTTGCATATAATCAGTAGTAGTAGTAAACTTATAAACATATACTGGCTTGTAGTTTTTATTATCTTCCGGTATTCCGCATCGACCGTACCAATAATCACGCCCCTTTCTAAATTTCATTTTCATTAAAATATACATCTCATCCTTTTTCATAAAATAACCTCCTATAATAAAAATAATAACTCTTGATAGTATTTCTTATGATAGTATACTATCATGATTATAGTATATAAATATATAGTAATTTACAAAAAAAGAAGCAGTATTAAACTGCTTCTTGTTCTTGTTCCCAAGCAACTCTACGTTTCTCGGAAAGTTCGTTATAGACGCGTTCATGACGTAAGTGTCGAACTTTTTCAATACGTGCCACTTCTTTTCTGAAGCTAGCTAATTTACGATATCGACCAGTCATTTTGTAGAATGCTTCAAGCACCTCTACGTTAGATGGGATAGCATTAAAGTATTGCCATCCTGGATATTCTGGATCATCTTCCCACCAAGATAATCCCCCATGATCAGGATCAAAGTCATAGTTGTCTGGGATATCATATCCCAATGCTTTCGCATATTGTACACATAACTTTTCTCCTAATAAAGCTGGATTAAAAGCCCATCCATTTTCTTCGAATAAATCATATTTTAAAGCATTCAAAGCCCATCTTTCAGACTTGGTAGTACCCTTGCAGAGTACAGACTCAAATACTTCTTCTTCAATTCTTTGTTTTAAATAAAGTTTCATTGTTATTTCCTCCTAATTAAAAAATAAATATAAACAATGATTGAATAGACTCTCATATATTCTATTCATTATTATAGTATATAATTAGGATAGATTTTACAAATACATATTTTTCCAATCAGCTATAGTATCAGGAAGTTCTTTCAATCTAGCTCTTAATAATACTTCATCTCTTTTGAAAGTCTCTACTAGTTTAGCAGCTCTTCCTTTTCTCCATAATCTATATACTGCTATTAGATGCATTAGTTTATGAAAAGTAAATCTGATATTAAGCTCCTCTAGTGTTCTACCATTACCATTGGTAATAGAATATAGAAATACATTAAGTTTATATTCGCTTAATTCATCACAATACGTCATTGCATCATATAGATCAGGAAGTATCTTGATATCAATATAGTGATCAATAGCTTCATCATAACTCATTATTATGATATGATAATCTATCTTATTCTTCTTCTCTAATCCTAATAGAGATTTTATATTCTTCTTAAATCTTTTGAATCTAGTATCAATACAGTCTTTAGGAATAGTACCATTATTAAGTAAATCTTTGATTTCATTAATAGGTAAAAATCTATCTGGATTAACTGATATACAATTCATCTTAGTATAGAGATTCTTCATTTCTAATTCCTTTCTGGGTTGGATAAAAAGAGCAGCAATTTTGCTTATACCTCCGTACCCCACTATAAATACTCGAAGTTACATACCTACTGAAAGGATACGGTTTCAAGTTAAACTATTTAGTTTAATCTTTTGACAATCAAAATCTACGATTTTGAATTGACAAAATCAGAGTACTAATAAATTACTCTTTTTTATTTATAATATATTATTATTTTTCATATTAGATTGAAGTTTTCGACTTTTTCTCTTTTTACACAAAAAGAAGGTATACCCAATTAAGGGTATACCTTATAGGAGATTTAAATATGAAAAACAAAAAAATATCTACACCACAATTCTAGTTGAGTAGTTTTAAGTACATGTTTTTATATTATCCTAAATAAAAAAAAATAACCGCTATAAAGGAGTAGGAAATATAGCGGTTATTTAATTTAAAGGATTTTACTTCAAATTACTTTGAAGTGGTTTATATGTTCTTTTTACTATTATATATTGATCCAAGCGTTATTATATCAACGTGGTACAAACTATGAAACAAAAACAAAGAATTCACTTAAACAAAGTTTAGTTCGTAATTTTTATTTTCGAAAGGAATAATATAACTAGATATCACCATTAAATAGTTATATTAAATTCATGAAATGAGTGTAGTAAATCACAACCAAATAAAATTTACTACTTCACCATCTAATCAATTTTGTCTATCAATAATAGATATTTGCTAAAGGTGGCAACTATACAAGAGTGTATTAAGTGAGTTTAGATACTCAGTAGCCGCTCTTCACGGTCTCTTATTTGAGTATAGGTTTATTTTTCAATTTAAACTGTTAAAAGATTTATCTTTATAAATTTTACAGTTTACAAAGCCGACTTATGATGCCCTCGGCGATGGGCTAAAGCTTTAAATGTTTAAAGTGGGGGTTATTAAAAGTTTTACAGTTTTACAGTTTACTGTTCCATAGAGGATATTCGACGTATCGGAATATCCCCTTTACACCATCCCTCGGTTCCCCCTAACCGATAATATGCTGTATTTACCAATTTTATCTGGCTAGCTTAACAGGCTACTGATAATGTGATATGTCTCTTATTCGATATCATCATTTTTATTATAATTTGAAGGTCTTGATTCTAATATTTTGAGAGAGCCAAGAATCGATGACCTTCCTCAACGTGCTCTCCTAAACTCTTTATACCTTTTATGCTTCTCTAGCAAATTGTTCTATTATAGTGTAGTATTAATATTCGAATTCTACTTCAGTGGACGCATTAGCGACAGATAAAGCAGTATCAATATTAGTAATGTAATCCATAATTTGACGAACATAGTCGACAATAGCATTATTACCAACGAATCCCATAGGATCAGAGATAATTACTTCGTTAGCTTTGCGAGCTTTTTCGCGAGCTTTATCAACATCATCTGCAGAATAAGCACGTTTGCTATCTGCAGGGAATTTACGATCAAGTTCTTGTTCAATCGCGATTGTTGCTTGTTCATCAAATTGACGTTTCTTTTGAACGTCTAGATTATAACGGTGAACAATCTTGTTTGCAAGTATTGCTAGATCTGCATAATACTTCTTACGAAGAATTGCATTAGCAATAGTTACTTTTTCTGTTTCAGCAACTTTGCCAGAAAGAACTTCTTTAATGTCTAACAATACTGGAACTTCGATAAACGTTTCGGAGTTTGCTTTAATACGAGCATTGTTTACCGCAACCAAGCGTTTTTGTAATGCACAGTATTTATCAAAATCTGCTTTAATCAAAGATTCTTTTTGTTCTACAGTTTGAGGTCCAACGAATTTGTTGTAGTCAAAGTAGTAGTTCAAGATAGAGAAGCTGTTATCGGAAACAATTTCTTCCATCTTTTTAGTAATTTTCTTGCCTTCTGCGATAAGGCCAGCAATTGTCATCTTTTCTTTAGTCATAATAATCAATCTCCTTAAATTTAAAATATATAAAGTTTATTGTAATATATTGTAACCGTCTTAGTAATTATTTAATACCACCTTGACGTTTTACATTGAACCCACCGAAGTGAATGAAATCTTCATCATTATCAAATCCTAAATAAGCAGATTCAATAGTAACATAATCACCTCGACGCAAAGTGCGCATAGCTGCATCAGCATCTTTATTTTCTGCTTGAATAGCTACAGCTTTATCAGCCATACGTCTTGCTTTATCATCAGTTGTATCATATTGCATGAATGGTGCTAATGTAACAACAGCAGTATTACCATCAATTTTAACACCAACTACATAACCACTGATTCGGAAACCTTTATTCTTTTCCAAATAACCAGTTAATTTTGTATTCTTGGAAGGTGGTTGTACTCCATCTACCATTTCGGATACAATTTCATATGTCGTGATGTCCTTATAGGACTTAGGCTCTGCAGGACCAGCGATTGCATGGTATAACCCATGCAATCCACTATTAATACCGCCAATTACCATAACTGCAATTAAGAAGCCAACAATATAACCAATCCATTTAGTTTTGAAATAATGTTCGCTAATAGTACCGAATACAATTACTGATTTTTCGAAGGCATTACCTGTAGTACCTTCTAAATTCTTATTGATCTTTTCTGTTAAAGTCATTTTGTTTTCCATGATTTGTTCTCCTTAAATTTTAAAAGTTTTAAATAAAGTTTAAATTAAAGTAAATAAAATAAGTCTTTAGGAGTAGCCTTTCTCCAGTCTATATGCTGTACTAATAAACTTAATATATTAGCAAACCAATTAGACTTTCCTACTGTTCTCAAACTTGTAAGATAATCATAGTTTTCTAGTTCCATATTCTTTTGAATAAAGGATTCTATTTCATATTCGATAACCATAATTCTATTATTGGTTACATCTCTTAAGATATTAATATCTTCTCTATCCATATGACGGATAGATTCAATAATCTTAATATCATTTTGATATTCGAAATAGGTTCTTTCTTCATTGGATACTAGATTTTCTAAACTATTTTCTGGTAGTTTAAAGAACTGTAGTATCAGAGAAATTTTCTCCTTATCTGATTCTTTAATAGATATTATATTATTGATAGATTCCTCCTCCTCTATAAAAACATATCTATCATCACAATACCTAAAAAAGAATTCCCTGATAAGAGGTACAAATAAATCAGTGGTCTTCATACCGTATTTAGAGAATGCTATTGTTATATTCTCTGAACATTTTTTCTTATCAATAGTTCCGATAACTCTTAAATTGATTATAGACGCTATTTCAATAATGCCATCAGCATCATTAAATAATAAATTGAACTGTGGAACGAACCACAAGCCAATATGGGCGTCTATCTCTTTAAAGATGGACTGTATCATATAGTTTTCACCTCCTTTAAATATACTATATTCACTATTATAGTATATAATTATAACCAATTTTAGAAAAAAAAATAAAGGGCTCAAAAGAGCCCAATATTTTTACTACCAATTGACGTCAAATTTCATCACCGATTTGGTGAATCCATTTTCATCTTTGACGATCATTTTAGGATCGGTTGTTGGGCTAACAAAGTCCTTCCGATTTTTATATGTCGTTCTAACAAGAGTTGGAACTACATATAACAACCCATCAACCTCAACTGGTAATTCGATATCGAGAGTTTCTGTCCGACCGAAGATTAGACCACCCTTCTCTTCCTCAGAAGATTTTACTGGAAGTCTTAAAGCGGCCTCTTTCCCTACTGTAGGGAATGTGATTTCAAAACTTTGATCTTTTGCCTCATATATCACAGGATGAGGGCAAAGATTTAGTACATTTGTGCCATCTTCCAATTCTACGATAAGATCTTTAAAGAATTCTGCATAATTTGTTGTCATTTTGGTTTCCTCCTATAGATTAAAATATAATAATGACAAAATGAATATCAGACTCTCACATCTTCTATTCACTATTATAGTATATAATTAAAATGATATAGTTTTACAGTACTCTATGAGACAGATTCAACCTCCTAAGCCTAAATCTGGCTTAGGAGATGGGTTGTTTTAGTTATCATTTAAAGGGTCGTTAGAGAGTGTAGTGTCATCTATTGGAAAATAGTATAATAGGTCATTTCTATGAGATTCAGTAAAATCACCATAACTGAAGTTGCATTCTCTACCTACTATTTGGATTCTTGTATCATATCCAGTTCCATCTTCAAATCTCATATTGTCTAATAGATAAATCTTGTTACCAGCAACTGCATATAATTTAGAAGTATTGTATTCTTCTATAAAGAACATAATATCATCATAGTGTAATCTTCCAAGAGTATTGAATCTATCTGGTACTACATAGAAATATGATGTGTATTGTTCTTCTTTCATCCATTTAATCCAATCTAAGTGATTAGGAAATAGATTCATATATTCATTAGGAAGATATCTATCTGCAAAGAAGTCAAACAAGAAATCTCTATCTGTAATCAATTCTTGATATTCTTTTCTAAATTGCTCATTAAGATCATCATATGGTAATTCAATAATATAAACACCATTGTCTTTAATATTCACATCATAACATTTACCAGTGGATCTTAGTTTTAAAGCATATAATGGAGAGAAGCTAGATCTTTCTTCTTTGATATTGAAATAGATTACATCAATATCCGATAAGTCGAATTTGATATCTTCTTTAGTCTCATCTTCATTATCTAATAATAGAGCATTATCTATGGCTTTACATTTAATGAGTCTAAGCCATTCTCTAAGTTCCGTTTTCTTTGGTTTGTATTTATTAATCCTAGCATTCCTAGTAAGATATTTTTTAGCCATAACTCTTATAACTCCTAAACTAAGTAAAATCCATATTGTATATTATCCATATGTGAAAAAAAATAAAGACCCTCTAATGAAGGCCTTTATTTTATTAATCAATTTCTTTACCCAAATCTTCTATTATCCCATTATACATTATGAGATTTCCATTAACTGATTTGACTCCAAGATTACTTATCATATCTACAACCTTTTTAAAGTTGTTTTTGATTTCTTCGTCTGGAACTATACTTTTTATGTTTTGATCACATAACCAATTAACAAAAGTGGAATGATCACTATATGGCATAGCAGCATCGAAATCTATTTTCTTATTTTCAGTCATGAATTTTTCGAATACCATATAATTGGCAGCAGAATAAGTTATCAATTCTTCAGCTAGTTTATTGAAGTCATTTCCATCTTTGGCATAGAACCAAGTAACAGGAATCTTTCTTCGATATCTATTACCATATGGGCTTTCTAACCATGCATGCTCCTCAACAATCCGTTCTCCAATTATTTTACAGCATACAAAATCAGCAGTCTCTCTTATTTCTATATTTGAGAGATATCTAAAAGGTTCTTTTCTTTTAGAAGTTAATCTAAGAGTATTCATCAATACTTGTTTTATATAGGACTTCTCATCAGAGGTTAGCATATAGCATTGTTTCATCTTCATTACCTCCTTCTACTTCATCATCATGGCCTAGAATTTTAACAACAAATTCTTCTGCTCTATCTTTTACATTACAGCTGAATACAGGATGTTTTACTGAATTCCATCTAGCAGTACTATTCAAATCTTTAGGAATTTGATCCAATCCAGTTTCAAAATAATATATGTAGTAGCATGCAATTTCTTTTAAAATCTCTCTAAATCTATTAACGACTTCCTCATTTGTCTGTGGACGGTCTCCTAAGATCTTATCTACATACACGTTTAATTTTTCATACTTTCTTTTAAAGCCTGTATATATGTCATATCTTTTTCTTAGGTGTAAAGATACTCGTACATAATCATTTTGTTCACTAACAACTACTTCAAAATCATCACCTATAGACATATATGCTCTATATTCTGGATAAGAGCTATTATTAGAAATATAATGGTTTGCTATCTTTGAAACCATTGATCTAATATCTTTTCGATCTCTTTGATCTAAATATAAATAATATCTCATTTTTTAATCTCCCCTATAATAGCATCATAGTCTGGACTATCTGTGTACTTATCATAGTTCTCTTTAATAGAGTCTCTAGCCCAGCCTTCAATATTATTTGGTTTATCATCAAATACGATGATATCAGCATAAGTAAACCCAGGCATAAACCCTGGTTGTCCTGGCATACCAGTTTGTGGTTCTATTTCTTTATTATTCTCTAAATCAAAAGAATCAATGACGTAAACAAAAGCAGTTGTTTCATCTAGATATTCCACTTTACCAACTATACCAGATCTTAATTCTCCAGTAATCTCATCATTCCACTGGATTTCATCTTTTAATTGTGGGATTTGTAATATACTCCTATGAATCATTTTTATTCCTCCTTAAATATTTAAATCTTCAAAATATGATTCCACTATTATAGTATATAATTGAAAGCAATTTTTTACAAAAAAAATAGAGATGGGAAATTAATCCCATCTCTAATATTTCTAATCTACATTAGCATCATATTTAGATTTAAATTCTTCTATCTTAGATATTTGGTTTTGATTATATTTGTATCTACCAATACCAACTAAGCTATTTAAGTTAATAAGAATATCCTTAAATACATTGATAGAAGGATTCATCTTACCATCATCTCTAGAGATACAGAATGCATTTCTAGGAGAGTATACTGCTTCGCATGCTTCTTTAAATTCTTTATTATAAAGCATTAAGATATTAAGTGTATCCCCGTCAAAATCCGCAGCTAACCCATCTAATGTGTATACATCAATACCCATTGTATAATCTAGAGTACATCCTACAACTCTTTTATACACGATTGATTGATAGAAGATAGTTGGGTTACGATTGATCAATACAGATACTCTATTAGTATTAATCAATTCATTGATAATTTGTAATACTCTTTCATCCACTTTAAGAGATGCGTAGTACCAAATTTTATATGCTTGAGCATATGTAATATTATAAGATTTCTTGATAATATTAATAAGTCTTTGTTGCATCAAGATACATAGACCAAAGTATGGTAATGTAATTTCATCCATTCTTAATTTAGGATTAGGTACAATAACTGAACGTTCAGAGAATGCAGTACGCCCAGATATGATAGATCTTAAAGTACCTTTCTTACCAGATAAGATAGCAATGATTTCTGTAGTTAAGTTTGTTAACTTAGATTGCATATCCCATAATAATTGGTTTTGATACTTTTTATTTCTATAAATAGAGAGATTGTTCTTATTTACAGTAGCAGCAAGTTTTGCTAATAAGTTGAAATCTGCATTAGTAGATTCAAATGTAAATCTATGATTTTCTACTTTAGCAATACGAAGTTGCGTAGTATATACAGGAATAGAGTGGATAAATACTTTATCTCTTTCCTTCATAATCTCATCATAGAATTCCTTCTTAGCAGGTTTCTTCTTATAAAAGTATTCTATGATCTCATCAAAGTGATCTCTAAAACCCATTAACCCAATACCAGCAAATCTAGTATCTAAAGATGCCTTCTTACGTTTACCATATCCACCACGTTTAGACTTTTGTTTTAAGATACGTTTATCATATTGGGTCATAGGTTGACCATTAGCATCCAATTCTACAGATGGTTCTATAATCTCTTCTAAATTATTCTTACCAATCAAGCTAGAGATTGTTAAGAATAATAATGGGTGGATAAGACAGAATTCTTCTTTGATCTTAATCCAACCAAAATAAGTAAAATCTACACCAACAGATTTGACCTCTGTTCCACAGATTGGGCAAACCCAATTCGTATCCCCTGGTACAGAATAAAATGCACCTTGTGTACAACCATATTTACAAGAGTATCTATTAGAATATGGGTTCTTATCTTGTAATGATTTACCATATTTAGAACTGAAAATAGAGTCATCTGATTTTAAAGCTTTGTTGATAGGTTGTGGTTCTTTGATAATAAAGCCATGCCCATTAGTGAGGTCTTTACGGCATTCCTCATCAAAATTGATCATCTCAAATTTAGTGAAATAATCAAATTGTTCACTCCTTGGATAGGCATTCGCGCTATTGTGATCCATCTTAAATTCTCCTCCTTTTTAATACCTTAAACAAAAAGAATTAATAATAAGTAAACGGGTTTGTAAAAATAAAACCCGCTAAGTACATTTAGTACTTAGCGAATCTTATTTCAAAATTATAGTATATAACCCATTATTTAATTGAAGACTTTTTATAATTTTTATAAGACTGAATTAGGAATTCTATCTTAGTCAATGGAACTACAATGCTTCTAACCCTAGCAGATAGTTCCAACTTTTCTTTTATAAAACCTACAAATTCTTTCTCTATGATATAACTACAAACCTTATCATATGAATCAATTATTCTTTTCTTCATTTCTGGTGGTTGATCATATGTGTAAGCACTAAATTTTACTTCAATAGCACTTTCTTTTTTACCAGTTTTTAATTCTACAATGTATAAAAATTTATGTTTGTCTTCAACTGTAATTTTGAAATTCCCTGATACCATTTTTGATATTCCTTCACCTTACATTAAAATTTCATACCCATTCTTAGGATACTCATTATAATGTCAGACCTATCCAAATATACTATGGAGACATTCATATAATTCTAAAGATTCATATGAAAGGAGTTAACCTTTTATGGCATTAAAAGTTGTAAAACGACAAGCTAAAAGAATAACTGACCCTAAAGATATCGAATATCTTTTGGCTATAACAGAGGACGAGTGTACTAAACTATCTTTTGCAATGGATATGTTTGGTGAATTTAATGATACAAGAAGATTTCAGCCATATGACCTAGTTGATATTCCAGTTGGAAGTTATGGCCCTGAAGGTAATAAGAACAGCAATATTATCAAAACTACTGTAGGTATCTGGGTATTTAATAAGGCATTTATCGAACAAGACTTATTTGAACTATTTGGTTATATTAATGAACCTATTACAAGTAAGATGTTTAAAAAGATCAATAAACAAGTTTCTTATGCAGTGGTAGAAGATAAAGTACCTTTAGATGCATTAAAACGTCTTATTACTAAAACAGAAAAGTTCCAACCATACTGCAACATCTTATCTGCTTCTATTACTGAAAATATGATGAGTATTCCTAAAGCTATTTCTAAAAAGAAACAAGAACTATTAAAGAAATATGAAAAGGAATTAAATGAACACGATCCAGTAGTATCTCAAAAGATAGAACAAGAACTAATCAGAGATTGTAAAGAAATTCTTAAAGATGATCCATCTATCGATATGATTAACTCTGGTGCTAAGATTGACTGGAACAATAACTTTAAAAACATGTTTGTCATGAAGGGCGCATCTAAAAACCCTGATCCATTAAATCCTAATGGTGAATACACTGTTATCAAATCTGATTTGACTACTGGCATTAAACCTGATGAATATGCTGCATTCTCTGACTCTCTAGCATTTGGCCCATATGCTCGTGCTAAGAAAACAGCCGATGGTGGTGCATGGGAAAAAATCTTCGTTAAAGCACTAGAACATTTGACTGTATTAGAAGAAGGTTCTGATTGTGGAACTAAACGATATAAAGAAATTCTTCTAACTGGTGATAATATTGATGACTGGATGTATAGCTATATTGTCGAAGGTTCTAGATTAGTAGAATTAACTTCCGACAATAGAGATTCTTATATTGGTAAGAAAGTAAAACTAAGATACTCTGGTCTATGTGAATCTGAAAAAGGTATTTGTAATAAATGCGCTGGTAATCTGTTTACTAGATTAGGTATCAAAAATGTAGGAGTTGCATCATACGTTATTCCTGCAAAGATTAAATTGAAATCCATGAAAAACTTCCATGATAGTACTGTTAAGACATTCGATATGGAAGAATATGGTTATGATAAAATCTTCGGTTATTAAAATCTTATCCCCTACTAGATTAATTCTAGTAGGGGTGTTTTTAGTAATATAAAAAGTGTAACAGCAACGGTTAATAGTACAGCAACGATTGTAACCCATATAAGTATTTCCAATTTCTCTTCTTCAAGAGCCAAATCTATAACAGTATAGATATCATCGACATATTCATCAATAGGTTTTGAATCTATCATATAGCCAGACTCATCTGTCTTCATATCTTTTTTATCTGTTTTCATATTAGATCTATACCTAACATACTCTTCATTGGATCCTTCTTTTTTAAATCTTTCAAAAGCAAGATTTTTAACCATTTCTCTTAATGCATCCCTCATATATAAATCACCATCCTCTTTACTCCTTAGTTTCTATAATAGTAAAAAAGAACCCCATAGGAACTAAATCCTATGGGGGTAGATTGTGTTAGAAGTAGATACGATAAATAATATCCCAAGAAGCACCTAAATCATTTAGGAATTTATTAGGGAAATTGATTCTTGTAGCTGGACGAATATCTTGATAGTAAGTATATCCATCTTCACTTTCCTTCTTGTATGCTAAACATAAGCTGATACAATTGAATCTAGCATCATTAATACCAGTAGTATTAATAAAGTAATCACGGCAGTCATCTTTAGTAATAACCAAAGTATTTTCTACAATGATTTGTGCTGGTAATTCAGATTGATCATCATAAATTGTAGCATCAATAGGAGTACCATCTTCCAATTGTTTACGTTCAGTAGGATCGCTATCAAACTTTTTAAAGTAATAAGCAACCATCTTTTTATTCTTTAGCTCTTTACGACCAAAGTAAATTTGGCGATTATCAGCATCAAGATCTTTATCTTCTGGAACGTATTGGAATGGAACCATGTCTTCTGGAGCAATCCATTTCTTATTATCTACTTCATATTTTAAAGCAGATTCACGATTACAACCAGAAGTACCTAAACAGAATAATTGAACAAAGTAGTTATTCAAAACTTCTTCTTGATTAGGATTATTGATTGTATTTTCTAATTGTAGTCTATTATTATAGGTAGGAGTTACAAAAGATTTATCATGAAGATCAAACATTCGCATAGCAATAAATTCAGATCCAGAGATAAGAGTTTTATTACTACCACGGAATAGTTCTAATCCAGTATCATGATCTCTAATAATAACTTCTGTTTTTAACCCATTAGGATGACCTTCTTCTAAGGATACAAGATCTTCAGATCCTTCAGAAGATTTAGTTAAGACTTCCTCTTGGATTTTGTATTTATCATTAATCACGTTGGTATTCCTCCATACTTTATTTAGATTTCACTATTACATATTGGTCATGAGTTAATCCACATTTATCTTCAAAGTCTAGAGGTGGATTAAAGATTTTAACTCCAGTTAAATTAGTACATTCAGCAAACATTCCTTCACAGTTAGTACTGCTAGTCATATCTATAATACCTGTAATTGTAGTTAAGTTAGAGCATCTATTAAACATATCTCCAAAGTCTTTTACTTTAGAAGTATCGAAGTGAGTCAAGTCTAATGTAGTTACATTAGTAGCTGCAAACATTTCATTCATATTAGTAGCAGAACTTGTATCAATCCAGCTTGTATCTATAGTAGATAAACTAGAACACCATCCAAACATTCCAGAGAAATCTTCTACTTTAGAAGTATCTATATGAAGATTAGGAATATCTGTTACTGCACTTCTTTCAAACATTTTTGAAACATTATTAGCTTTAGCACTAGCACCATTCAATTCTGTTAAGATAGAAGAAGATAATATATGCATAGTAGAATCTGGATCTTTGATAGACATGTATTTCTTGAGGCTTATGTAGTCATTAGTAATATTGATAGAGAGGTTGAAGTCAGTATCAACATTGGTCTTAGTAACTACTTCATATTGATCGTGTCTAATCTTAGCCACAGATTCAAAATCTGCAGGAGGATTAATAACTTTTACACCAACTAAAGTATCACAACCGACAAACATGTTCATATAGTTTGTACAAGAACTCATATCTAATACACCTTCAATATTTACGAGTTTTGAACAATCTTCAAACATGAAGCTCATGTCTTTAACTTTAGATGTATCCCATGTAGAAATATCTATCGAAATAACATTTTCACAAGCGGAGAATGTTTCAGACATGTTTGTTACATTCTTAGTATTAACCCATTTAGCATCGATACTTCCTAGAGTATTACAATCTTCGTACATAGCGAATGTAGAAGTAATCATAGAAGTATCTGCATGAATAAGATCTGATCCAGGAACATTTACTACTTTAGATAAACCTTTAAACATTTCTTCCACATTGAAAGTATGTTCAACTAATGACAAGTCATTTTTAATAGTATCATTCAATACAGCTACTTGACCAGTAAGACTTCCTAAAGATTTCTGAGCATATTTAGATAGATCTTTATAAATACTATTGATAGCAATATTCAAACCAAACGTCCAATCCTTATAAGTAGTACCTAGTTTTAACTTACCTGGAATGATAATAGGTTTGATTTCTTCTTGAACAAATTCAAAGTTACCAATAAAGCTATCAGTATCTACATCTTTTCTATCAATATTAGTATCTGCATTGATAACAGCATTTACTTCGTATAAGAATGGAGATAGTTTACCAGTTAATAGATCTTGAGATAATAGATTCTTAACGTAGTTGAATACGTCAGATTTAATAATATCTTTAGAGAATCGTTGGTAATCATCACCCTTAACTCTACCATCTATATCTTTCATTATTGTTTGAGACCATAGATAAGTAGATGCTGGGATATCTATAGTAATATACTTACGATCATTATTGTAGCTGAATACTAGATCTTCCCTCATCCAAGGAACTTTATCAAATCTTTCATCTACATGATTGATCTCTTTATCAAATACCTTTTCTACGATAGGATAATATTCTGGTCTCTTATCTATTTCATTTGTGTAAGCCATATCATTAGGACGAATAATTACGTCCTCATCTCTGTCTTTACCCCAGGTGATTTCCATAGTAGTATTTCTTGTGAGGAATACTATCTTATAGGATTTGAAGAATTCAATCATGAGCATAATATACTTCATGATTTCATTACCAGAGTGACCAGCATATCCATCAAAGATATATTTCATATCACCCATATATTCATTTAGAATATAGATAATATCATCTACTAGACTTGTAATAGTATCGATCTTTTCATCAGAAGAAATAATACTATTTACCTTAACTAGTTTATCATATAATACAGTATCTTTATCTTTTAAGAACTCAGTATATGTTTTAGCAATCTCACCATTGCTTAAAGTAAAGTACTTCATGGTGAGTTTCCAATTCATAAGAGAGTCATAAAGATCTTTCCATACTTTATATTCTTCCCAATCTTGAGCTTCAAGCATTCTTTGACAAATAGTTCTACGAACTTCTATATTTGTTTTATAGATATTCATGAACTCTGTTAGATCTTTAATTTGAGATTTAGGAGTAATGAAATCCCAAATAGGGAATTCTTTTTCTTCTCTGTGTTTCTTTCTCAAATATTCTTTAAGATCAGAGAGGCTAGTTCTAAAGTTAAATCCTTGAACAAGCATTGTCTTAGCAGGATTATCAATAATGAAATCTTCAATACCGTTAAACATGTAAGTCAAAGAAGTCATAAAGATAAATAAGTGTGCTAATTTAAATGGGTGAGAAGTAGAGATAGATGGAATCTTTACTAATAGTTTCTCTTCTAGAAGAATATCGTCATATAGCATACTGTAGAAATAACTCATTTGAGTAGAGTATGCAGAAATATCAATCATTTGAGTTATACCATAGTATTTAGTTCTAGCATAGTTCCATGGTTGTTTATAAATCGCATCTTTTACTAATTGATGATTGTTGTCTTTATAATCAACACCATCCCACCAGCCATCACCTTTAACCATTACATCATAATCTTTATAGTTTGCACTATCTTTCATATTATCTGTAACGTATAGTTTATCTACAGGAATCTTGCAGAATTTTAGATTAGTAGTATATGAATAATCTTCTTCATATGCGTATCCTACAGTAGATCCACCATTCGTATTATAGATATAATGAATATAAAGTTTATCTCCATATTTAGCTATATCTTTAGGATTGGTAAAATAGAAACTGCCATTAAAGATACTATACTCAGAATCGTCTAATACATTACCATATGAATCAGTAATAATATAAGGCCATCTATTTTCAAAGTAGTAATCGAATGGAACTTTAATATCCATATATCCTTCTGGAGTAATAGATATAGGATTTTCTAAAGTTTGAACTGTTAGAGATGGGTTAGGATTGTTTAGATAATGCTTATTATAGATAAATAAGAAGTTTTCATTTATATCAACATTAAAAACCATCTTAGGATTCATAGTAACATGGAACTGATTAGTTAATCCCATATCATCACTTGAATGAATAGAGTTTTCACTAATAGTAATAAATCCTTGATCAGTTTGAATATAAGGGAAGAATGGGAAATTGATATTGAATTTAGGATCTCCATGATTAAAGATCTTATGAGTTTCTTCACTCAATACCAAAGTATTTTCTGTAACCCCATTATAGAAGAAGGTTACATTCAATTGCTGATCTTTCTTTAAGAAGTGTTTCTTTTTAAGAAGTCGGATATTTTTCTTATTATAATTTACAGTATAATCAATACCTTCAGTAAGCATATTACCTTCGATATCGACACATACCTTATTTCCCTTAGTAAAGTAATTATCTACTGGGAAGGTAAGAGGGAATCTATCTTGATTATCAGCACCAGCTAGTAGATGGGTAATAGCTACTTTAATATTACTGAATTCAGGTTTGGTTCTATCTTTGTTTACATAAACCAATTCTAATTCTAGTTCATCACCTTTTTGAAGTGCTAAGGTATCATTTACTATAACAAGTGAGTTATTAGTAACACTGTACCAATCTTCAGGAAGATATTTATCTAGATACTTCACATAGTGCTTATATTTAGTAGCTACATAGTTCTTGAATGGGTAGTTTACTTTGAATTCATTTTGATAATCGGTAGAAGCTTTAAACTTGATTACTTTATCAACTAATTCAATATCTTCATTGATAGCATTTGTAGAGTAAATGAAATTAAAGTCTATAGGAGTACCTTTTTCGAAATTACTTTGTTTTAAAGTAATATAAGCACCACCATCAATTTCAGAGATATTGATAGTGTAGTCTTTATTAGATATAAACTTCTTACCAACCATAACGAAGAATGTATTACCATTCAAGCAGTAGTTTTTAAATGGTTCATCAATATGAATCTTAGTTTGATTATCTGTATCTGTTAGAGTGGTAGACTTAAAGAATCTAGCTTTGGAGTAATTAGAATATATAAAGATACAATTTACTTTCTTACCAATAGTATCTATTCTATTATCAATAGTAAGAACATTGGTAGCTAGATCTACAGAATATGTATTCTGAGGTAAGAATACAGAGTCTACCGTTACTATTAACTGATTTTCTTTTAAGAAGAAATCAGAGAATGGTAAAGTTCCTAAGCTAATAGTATTAGCACCTTCATAAGTCTTTACTTTAGTTTGGAAGTTATAAGATTTGTCTACGTTGAACTTGATATCTTTAGTAGATCTATCATAATAGAAATCATAGATGATTTCTTTCTTACCATCTAAGATTTCATTAAAGAATCTTACTTTGTTATAATCATAGATCTCATAATCTATTCCTTCTCTTAAGATTCTATCTTCTAATCTGATAAACAACACATTTCCTTTTTGAAGATAGTATTCAAATGGGAATGGAATAATACCAGTATAGTCATAATATAAATGGCCATTAATATCTTTAGAAGATCCGCCTTCATAATCTACAATAAGATCACCATTTAAATCATAACCAAGATGATTAGGAACAAAGGTTAGATCTTTACCTTTAATTTCTTGGAATGAAAGATTTACATATGATGCGGTCTGAACCTTTACTGCAGCATTAAAATCTTGCTTAGTAGATTTATCTTTTAATGTAAGATTACCACCAATATCATATAATGAAGCTCCATTAATAGCAGCATATCCTAATCCAGCAGTAGTATTTAATGGATCACTAAATAAAGTAAGATCAAACCTAACTCCTTTAATAGCAGCTACAGCTGAAGCTGCTGCCATTCTAGCTTCTAAACTATGATTAGATGCTTTATATTCTTTGGATTGTAGAAGATTAGTGGTTCCCATGTTCTTACTAACATTTGTGTTATACATAAGAATATCATGAGGGATAATCTGTCTTTCAGGAGTCTTGGTAAGATCTACTACAACGTGATCTTCTTCAACACTCTGATTATAGTTTCCTTTAAGGACTTTTTTAGATTTCCATTCAAACCCATTATAAGAATCTGGTTTTCTTTCTTTAACTAGCCAATATTTAAAAATCTTAATACCATACTTATCTTTAGTATCAAAGAGTTTAATGATATTAAGCATTTCAGTAGTAGAAGATTTATACTTACATAAAGAATGGATATTTCTAGCTAAAGCTTTTTGATACTCAATTGGAATTACTCTATAATACGGGACTCCATACATAGAGAAGATGAATTCAATACAACGTCTATCAAGAATATCCTTCTTAATAATATGAGATTGAATATCGGCAAGAATATCTACTAATACAGAGATGATTAGATAAATCATCATCATATCATGATAATTCTTTTCTTCTAACTCCATAGCATAAGAGTATACTGATTCTAGCATAAACTTACGATTTTGAGTATACTTCATTAAGAATTCTTCTGTAACACTGTAGTCTACATCAGCATTCTCTGGATACCATAAGATTTGATAATCCAATTTCTTTCTAGCTTCATAAATATCTATACCATAAGTTTTATACTTAAGATATTTATGATCTGGATATTGCATTAGGATAATATTAAGAATTCCTAATCCATCTAGTTCTTTGATTGTATCATTAGATAATTCATGCATGTATGTAGCAGACTTATCATAATCTAAATAATCAGGAAATAAGTATTCATATTCCCTTACTGGAATACCCCATTGATCAATAGCAGGATATCCGACAAGATTTCGATAATAAGGATTTAACTCCTTATCATCCATATATGTATCAATAAACCATTGTCTTAATAATTTCGTAAGTTTAGGTCTATATTCATCTGGGATGTAATATTCTTCTTTGAAGTTCTCATAAACCCAAAGTTCTTTCTCATCCAACCCAGCTTCTATTAATAGATCTCTAGGATATTGAATGCCTTTAAACATATCTAATTCGATATGATTTTCGACACATGCAATATATAAAGATGCATTCCTTAGAGACTCAGTAGTTTCATATCTATCTGCTTTAGCTTGGTCTTTAATAATAGAATTAAATGCCAATAATTTCAGATTGTAGAATACTAAATCTATGAAAGGATTTTGAGTCGTCAATTTATCCTCAGAAAAAGGTAAAGACATGAGTGCTTCTCCTTTCTTAAATTCCTATAAAATTAATCTAATGTCAGAGTAGGTAGTTTTATAGGGATGCGTCCTAATTGCAGCGGACAACATACAAATAATTCCGTTAGTATTAAAAGGGAGATAAATATAATGTATACACAGACAAATGTATTTCCAAACGTATTTGTAGAAAATGCAGAGCATAATCCGCTCTTGACCTCTCCAAATTCAGAGTATGCAGTACAATTTGCATTAACTAAAGAAGGGTCTTATGACCTTGATGAATATAAAGCATTTTTAGACTCTGCTATTAGAGAATTTAGACACAGTAGAACTTATAAGCATTATAAAGCATATTTGTATTCTATTGGTTTAGATTGCTGTCAATTCCATCCTAATATTACCGCTGGTAATGATGAGGGTGAAGAAATGGCATCTTTAGAGATGCACCATTGCATGCTTAACATTTATGATATTGCAATTATTATCACAGAGCATATTTTAAATACCTATGGAGCTATTACTGAGTTTGATCTATCAGATCTATTGAGATATGAGCATACTCAAAACAATATTCCCGTAGTAATGCTTTGTAAAACATGCCACCAATTATATCATCATAAGTATCTATACGTTCATCCAGAGATGATCTTTGGTAAGTGGTGGTCTTTATTAGAAAGATATCCTAATGGATTAAATAGAGATATTGCTTATAAATTGATGATGTATTTAAATAACTCTCTAGATGGTAAATATAAATTTAAGGAAGAACAAGCAAGTAAGCTCTTAGAATTAAGAGATAAACTATATGATTGGTCTACTAAACTAGAGAGGTAATTTAAACAATGGCAGAACTGTACTCTAAATATGATAATCTTAAAAATAATGCAAAAGCATTTTTTACAAATCTTTTTATCAAATTAAAAACTCTTTATCTATTCATCTTAGATAATATCAATAACCACAAAGGTATCTATATCTTATTAGCATCTATTGTTATTTATTTAATCAGTGGTGATTATGTATTCCCATTCATATGGGCCACAGTATTATACTTATTAACTTTAGCATATGATTATCTAAGTTACAAAAAAGAAAAAGAGATGCTAGAATTAGTGGAATTCGATCAATTCCAAGAACTAGATAAAGTATTAGATAAATATATAGAAGAATGTTATAATAGAGATGTAGGTTTCTTTAATCCTACTGCAGTTTCTGACTATATTTCTGAAAATGAACAAATCAGATTAATGAAGGAATTAAAAGATACTGTTGCTTCAAATATGTCTGAGGTATTTAAGAATAAACTAGAGCTTTATTACGGCAAAGATAGAGTACCTAATATACTTTCTACAAAGTGTTTTATCTTTATTACTCTTATGGCAGCTGGTAATAATAAAGCTATCTATAGTAATCCAAATATCAAAATTGATAAAAAATAAAGGCTATGGGATTAAGTTCCCATAGCCTCATCTTTTTGAGAAATATTCAGTCATAAATATTCTATATAAGATTCTTAATATATCCGCATTATGAGATATATCTACAAACTCAATACCAATACTGTTTATAGCATCAGCGTAGTATGTATGATATCCACTATTTACTATCTTATACATACTACGATTATTAAGCTCTCTATAAAATTCTCTATCTAATAATCTATGAGTATATTGATAATAGAAATCCTTTATCATTAGAATACAATTCTCTACTGTATCAGTTTGAGCTGTATATGCTAATGCTAATAAGAATTGCATAAAGTGTTCTTTATGTTTTATAGGAACTTGTTTCCCAGCACCTTTTAATCTGAAGTTTTCTATAGCCCCATTACAATAATATAGAAAATCTATATATTGTAATCTATAAAAACTACTATACTCATTCTTTAGTTTAAATTCTAGATTATCAGATATTCTTGTGTATGGTACTAGAGTATCTATTGTAGTTATAGAGTCCTTATCTATATACAATACATTATCAGGATTGAGCTCATTTATTTCAAAGAATCTTCTTCTAGCATCTTTAAAGCAATTAGATAATCCCTTAGATAATTCTGGATTATCTCTTTGCATAAGACCAACTGTTATCTCTCTTTGTTCTCTCGGCATATTAAATATTTCATCATATCTTTTCTTAGATATAAATCCATATTCTAATAAGAGACTTATATTAGCTTTAGATAGATCATACTCTCTCAGATGTTTATTTATAAGCCATTCATAAGGAGCTACATATCTATCCTTTTCCCATATAGACATAGTACTCCTTAGATATAGAACTCAGATTCTTGTAATAACTGATGAGGATCACAGTATCTTCCCATTCTTTTCACGTCATCTATATAGTTTAGATATCCACCTTCTGTAATAAAAGTAGACGTAGCAAATGGGTCAATATCATCTATATCATTTATCAAGAAACTTTGTAATGAATATCTTTCTTGAATAAATTTGATAAGAGAATCTACTATAGCTTCTACCATTGGATGAGAATGGTTGGTTACTACAATAACTGTTTCTGTATTTTCTACCATACTAAGAACTCTCATTAGATCAATGAATGATGGTTCATTATACAATAGCTGGTATGCATAAGCTTTATCAAACTGAACTGTATAGTTATCATCACGGAATGAGTTTGCATAAGATAGATTTTGCATTATATTTGGAAGAGGTTTTAAACCTTCTAATCTATATCCAAAATCCAACATAGAATAAAAATTAAATACTGGAGCATTCTCTGCTCTTGCTTTATCTTTTACATACTCTAATAATCTCATATCATTGATATTAATAAATTGAAGTTTCAATATAATCACATCCTTTCTTCTTCATAGTTATAGTATATGATTATATCATCTATTATCTAAGAATAAGAATGTGAAACTATTGCTCTTATTTAATGCAACGCTTCTATCAATATCATCTTGTGTAGGAAGAAGCTTTCCTGTAAATGGCCCACCTTTATATTGTTGAGTTACCATGTAATATGTAGGATACTTATCTAATACAACATCCTCATCGTCTGAAGTATCATTCTTAGAAATAACTTCTTGTTTTATAGAATACTCAAGAGGTTCTAACTCTTCTGTTACTTCTTCTTTTTCTACTGGTTTTTGTTTATTATCTAGTAGAGCTTTAGCGATAAAGAATGCTTGTACTTCACCATACATATCTTGATAAGCACCAGCTTTAATAGAATGCAGGTCTTTAGTAGTAATTCTATTATTAGTATTCTCTATTTTAAACCATCCCATGTCTGTAAATTCACTTAATATCAGACGTCTAGCATATTCTAACTCTTCTTCTGTTCTTACAATTGGCATGATATCCTCCTTTATGATAAAAAAGAAAGAGAACTCGTTATGAGTTCTCTTTGTTCTTTTTATTGATTACCAAATTTAGATTGAGATTCAAAGATCTTATCATTGATGCTTTGTTCTATATCTTTATTTAGTTTATCATTGATCTGAATAATAGGAGATTTCATAGTATAGTTGGATGCAATCTCTGCTCTAAGTTGGGCTATATAATTACATACTATTCTATATCCATCTTCTAATCCAGATGGTTGATAATTTATATCTGATAGTAGAATACTACAAGATATATCTGTTGGCATAGCGTCTTGTGGAAGCATGCTAACGAATTCATACTTATTAATCTTACCATTAGAGAATAGTAAGTTAGAGATGATATAGTCGTACTGAGGCATTCCAATATTATAAGCTTGTGATTGCTTATATGGAGCCATTACAATACCAAAAGTATTCTTAAAGAATTCTCCTAAAGTATATAAGATATTGAACTCTACATCAGGTTCGTAATCTGTATAGATTAGGAAGTTTCTAAATCTAATACTTGGCCTATGACCATATAAAGCTTGTAATACAGTTACTACTGTTGCTTCACGTTCTCTATTAGATAAGTATTCATAATAAATTTGATGACCAATAGCAGCTTCTCCATCAATATAAGCAGTTACAGCTTCTGGAGGAGGGAGTAGATTAGACATGATTGCTAAGTTTGGAACGTTAGCATATTTATATGCCTCTTCTATATCTACTACTGCTATTACAGCATATCCAGATGCTAGCGCATCTGGAATACTACCAGCATCATTACAGCCATACAACACACCTTCTAAAAATCTATTAAACTGTGGTTGCGGATTATTCATTTGAGGTTGCATTGATATCACCCTTTAGATTATAACTCATCAGCTGCTGTATGAGTTTCTTCTTCATCTTCGTTGCTATCGAAGGATACGTAGTTATCTACATATTCTTTACAGATATCCATCATACGAGCTGGAGTGAATTTATCTTTGAATTCATCTTTAAAAGCACCATACAATGCAGTTGCGATAGAAGTCTTTGCTTCCTCTTTAGAAGAATAATCATGTTCGATTTCATCAACCTTTGCATTCAAGAAGTTAAAAATAGCTTTTTCCATTGCTTTTTCTCCACCTTCGTTATCAGATTCTTTTTCAACAACAGCCTCTTTAGCAGCTGGATAAATAACACATTCGAATACAGGACTAGTAAAGTTCTTTACTGTCACATTAAAGCATTCATTATTTCTATTGTCTACGGTCTTGGCAATATTTACTTCCAAACCATCTGTAGTTCCACTAATAGTTTTGATATCATCTTTAATCATCTCAGTGATTTCATTATCAAGTTTTCTAATAGCAGTATCTACATCAACGTCTGGAACGAATTTCTTATCGAATGTATTGATTACAGTGTCCTTAAGAGCTTCTGCTAGTTGTCTCTCTTTAAGAGTATCTACAAGAGAAGATCCAACAATACCAGTGATTACATTTTCTGTACTAGAGCTAAGCTTAGCAGCTTCTTCCTCTTCTTTAGACATTGGTTTTACTGGGAATAGATTTTCCTTAGGAGTATTGTTTTCTTTGAATAGATTTAGCTCATCTTTAGAAATAGATTCTGTGATGATATCTTCAATGCTCATGCTCTTAACGTCTTCATAGGTTTTTGGAGCTGTAGGGAAGGATGGCTGAGGATTTGTTTCCTCCTTCTCAGCCTCTTCGATCTTTTTAATCAATTCTTCCTTTTCATCTTCTAAAGGTTTTGGTTCTTTAGTTTCAAACTCCCCACCATCGTAGCTATAATTAGCTTCATCGACAGGAGCTTCAGACTTTGGGTCTTCTTTCACTTCTTCCTTTTCTTCAGTTTCTCTTTCAGGAAGAACATAATCTGGATTCATTGGATTGTAAACTGTACCAATGATAGATGCCAATCTTACAGCATCTTCAGAACCATATTTCTCTTCCATTTTCTTTAAGAAGAAGATAATATCATTCTTTAAGTTTTTAGGATAGAAGATCAAGTTATCCGTAAATAATGGTTGGTCAGTAAAGTTTGGATATCTTTTCTTATTACCATGATTATGGTTATCTTGTGGAGCTTCGTTATCTTCTATCTTACGTTTTACAGTATATTTTGGAACTCTAGGTTCATCAAATTTAAGTTTTGGTTCTTGGTTGTATTCTTTCTTACCACCAAGTTTTGTTTTAGGATCTACAATAGTATCCGTTTCTTTGTAACATCTTTTAACGATTTGATCACCGCGTTTAATTACTACTTTGAAGTTTGTGTCTAATAATGCCATTTCATTGTCCCTCTTTCTGTCAATTCTTTCTAATACATCTTTAGCATCAATTCTTCTTGCTAAATACTTAGCAGTATATCTAGTACCACATTTAGTACAGATAATCTCAGACATACCTTTATTATAATCATAATCAAGGTATCCGTCACAGTATATTCCAGTATGAATATCTCTATGACTACATCTTAGCTTTGCCCAATCTAATTCAAATACGTATGGATAATCTAGGATAACAGGACCAAAGCCGAATCTTATACCCCAGTTTTTATAGAAGTTTCCTCCTATATCTTCCATAACATATCCTCTTCTAAGGATCTCAAACGTAAAGTCAAATACATCACTAGCATAGACTTGTTTAAAGTCTTTTTCCTTCATCGTTTCAACACGTTCTACTAATGCAACGACTCCATCACTAGTCACATCAAATGACTTAGTACAAAATGGTTTAATAAGTTTTTGTAAAGTAAATTCAGATATATTATCCATCTTGCCAACTCTATCAGATGCTATTTTTATAACAACTGTAGGGTCATAAGTACAATAGAAAGTTCTTCTATTAGTACCAGAGGCTAATGGTTTTAATCCAATTGTAGCAAATAACTTATTAACCAAATCATACTTTTTTGTTGGGTTGTTCATAAGTTTAACATTATTTACTATAGATCTTAATTGATCTATAACTGGTAAAGGAACGTAAGTAGTGAGTGGAGGTTTGGTCATATTATCCCAATTCTCCTCAGTGAACTTGAACACGTCTGGATCAAAGTTAGCAAACCTTGCAGCGTCCTGCGATTGCCTTATAATAGCATTGCGTTCTTTGATATTCATATGCTCACCACCTTATTTATAAATAGGTCGCAAAGGCATATTTACACCCATCGATGTTCTACAGTATTCCATGAACTGTGCTTTACGTTCTTCATATTCCTTAGAATTTGTAGGATCTACCCAATTTGCTGGATAACCGAATTTTGGGTCTACTGGACCTGGTTTGAAGTTTGGATCTTCATTACCAGCTAATATCTTCTTATTAGCAAGTTCTATGAGAGCTCTTTTATAGGCCATTGGATTATATGGTCTATTCATAGCTTCTTGCCGTTGTCTTTCTATATTTTCACAAGAGATTTCGTATAATGCATGTGGAATTACTTTTTCAAATACATCTTTAGCCGTTGTTGCCTCATTCATTGTATTGCCAAACAATTTTTGCAACTGTTGTTGTTGCCAATATCTAAAATTGTTTACAAACTGTACAGGATCTATCGGTGTAGCTTTAGAGAGCAAAGCTATATTTGCTTCTGTCATACGATCAACATATTCTTGCCGTTGTTTCTTCTTTAACTCTTCTGGTGATAGGTTCTCTTGTTGGTATTGAGATGAATTCTTTCCATACCACCATGCATCGAAGTCTTTTTGAGATTTCGAAGAGAAGATGTCTCGATATAACTCATATTGTTGTTGTTGCTTCTTCCTCATCACACGCATTTCATGATAATGAGTTTCTATTGGGTCAAACTTATTATAATACTCATTCTCTATTTGTTCTAAAGTTCTTGGATCCTCTTGAACTTTATTATTCTTGCATTGCTGCTCCATCTTATTTTCTTCTTCAATAGTTTCTTTACTATCATTACTCTCTACTAAAAGATTTCTAATCTTTTCTTCTCTAGTTGCTAACTCAAGTCTATCAACGCTATAGGAAAGAGGTAGCTCTTGACGTTTTCTATTGTCGTCTAACAATTTCTTGAGTCTTAATTGGTGGAAGCCGTATACCAGGCACATCTCCTCATACTCACAGAATACATTAAATTCTTCGCTAGTAAGTTTTCGTCCTCTATCAAACTCGTATTTGTAGTTCTTGTCGGTATATCTTATAAATGGATACAGTTCACAATATTCTTCATCGAATTCCTTTTCACCTTTTTCATTTATAGTGTATCCAGGAATTTCTCTACAATGCATAGGTACTCTGTAGTCGTTATAGCCTTCTTCTCTTTTATCGAACATTTCATCTATTTCATATTCTCTTAGATTGTCTTCGGCTACTTCCATGAATATATTGTAATCATCTCGATATTTAAGATGTCTCTTGCTCCATACAACCCTTGCGAGTGCAGGATTATAAACTTCTAACTTTTTACATAGATTCCTCAAAGCTTCTTCATCGCGTTTATTGAAGAATAATCTCTTTGGCTTTGGCACTATGATTTCTTTTCCATTCAATCCGATTATATCTTTTGGAAGGATTCTATAAATCCATCCTCTTAGAATTTCGATTTCTGAATGTAAACACTCTATGATAACTCTGCTAGGTTTATTGGCTTCTGCTTCTTCCTTAGCTTTCTCCGCTGCAGCTTGAGATTCTTGCTCCATGCGTATTCTTCTTAGAGGTTCTGGGAGATCATCTATATCAACTTCTCTCATTACTGTTTTGAAATTGATATTCTTAAACTTATCATCCCATGTAAGATGCTTATTAATAAGAGCTTGCTCTTCTAATGCATCTTGTTCTTTTTCTCTTCGGATCTCTTCTTCTGTTTTAGATACGATTTTAACTTTAAATCCTATCCCAGCATCGATCTCCTCTTGAGTAAATCTCATATATGCTTCCCTGTTAGCAGGATCATTCATATAGAAATTATAATATGAAGGTTGAGCATTCCAACCTCCTACCATATTGGGCTGCATTCCTAATCCATTCTGCATTGGAAATGGTGTTCCTCCATACCAACTAGCAGTTGAATTGACTACAGCATCAGGATTTGCAGGTACAACCCCATCTAATGGATTCTGGAATTGTGTTTGTTGTACAAAGTTAGGATTCAGACCAAAGTTATTTCCTACCATTTGATTAGGAAAAGGTTGTGGGAATCCTCCTCCCCATTGTTGTTGCGGTGGAGGAGCTGCTGGACTAACGTGTACATTAGGCATTGCTCCTAAAGCTTGGTTCATCATATTGAGAACCGCATTCTGATTAGCTATAAAGTTAGGATCATTCTGTAAACTATTTTGCATATTACCAACTGATGCTGGATTGCTAAAGTCTACCATACCATTAAAACCTAGAGCTGGATTCATTTGTGGTGCGCCACCCATTCCTCCAGGCCCTGCCTGCTGTTGTCCTAATAAAGCTAATGCTGGATTTCCTCCGCCCATCATAGACATCATAACCTCTTGTTGCATAGATATTGGAGGAGGTTGTGGTTCATACATAGATGGGTTTTGTTGCATTGCTTCTTCTTTTTCCATTTTTGCCAGTACTTGATCTATGCTATCTTGTACTGTTTTTACTTTAAGCTTGTTTCCAAACATATCAAACATTACTTCACCACCGACCTATAAGTTGGAATATACGAGTTCCTACTTTGGAACACAGAAGATGTAGGGAAGGATTGTTGATATGTAGGATAAGGAGTTTGACTATAATAAGATCCATAATTTGGATTATTGAATAATGGATTTATATACTCCAAAGGTTTCCCTATAAGAGATCCGTCATCATCTACATAATATCCTTCCTTCTTATTAGGGTGAAACGACCCAGCCTCAACAGGTTCTACAATTATATCCTCAGTAGGATTGAACCTAATTAATTCTGGGTCATCATCAGACCTTATCATATTCTCAGGCAGAACTTCAATAGACCTTTCTACCTTATCACTTTTATCAAATAGACCTCCTAAATTAAGCGAGTATGCTTGATTTGAAGATGCTACTTGTTGCGGATTAACGCTTAAAGCTGCTTGTGTGTTATTAGACACTTGTTGAACACTTCCGTTCGTTGTAATAACATTTTGAGGTAAAAAAGATGGATTCATCATATTAACATTTTGAAAAGGAACCTGTTCAACAGGACTTGCCTGTTGAACGGTTTGTTGAATCATCTTATCCCTACGACGTTGATATAAAACATGGAAACAGTTTGTCAATCTAGCATTGTAAGTACAATCTTGATTAATTGGCTCTATGATGCCTGTAGATTTATTAACCTTCATAGGTTGATAAGGATACATTTGAACCAACTGTTCTAATCCGTACTGTGCTATTAAATCATTAAACCATGTTTCTATTGCTATATCTGGAGCGATTCCAATGAAATCTTCTCCAGCCATATTCGTATAGCCGAATAAATCTTCTACTGGCTCTACAGGATTGGAACAAGTTCCTGCTAACCCATTTAAAAAGTCCATAATTATAAACCTCCTTCATAATTATAGTATACAATTTAGTCTTATTTTGCTTGGTGTACTAAGTGTAAATAGTCTGTTACATCTTCAGGTTTTGGATACCAAATAGCTGGATATAGCTTCCTTTTGATATCAAATTTATCTAAAGATCCACTTTTAATAGCTCTATTGAGTTTAGTTCTTGTCAGATTATCGATATAGTTGTTAAAACCAGCTATTTCCATCTCTGTATCTAATGGAACTGTAACTCGTTGATTATCTGGGAAATTGTTGTTATGAAACATATAATGAAATTTGTTCATACTATCAATATTATTAGCTTGGATATGACCAGGCACATGGTAAATAGATACATGAACGTTTGCTTGAAGAATCATTCTTACAATATCTAGAATCAATTCTTGATTAGCAACTGGCTTTTTACCACGTCTATTATCACTAGTCATCAAGGTAAAATCTTTACCATTCTTGTAATATTTAAAAAACCATTCCCTCAAACCAAATACAGATATCTTGGAATCTGAAAATATATTTAAGAATAGATCAGTATTCTTATATTTTAATAAATCAGCGATACCCATACGGATAGCATATAGTTCTGCATAGTTCACAGTGGCTTCAACTATATCATATCCTTCATTTATAATACTTCCATTAATAGTAGTTACAAATCCAGGACAAGTAAGAAATTTATTCTTATTAGTTCCAGGATTAATAATCTTAGTAGAAGCATCTGAAAATACATTTACTGCATTCTTGTAAAAGAACATAATTCCTCACTTTCTTTAAAAATTATCAAAGGATTTTCCTTCTTTAATTCTTGATTCTTTAAAATCAATTAAAAATTTATTTAATTTTTCCTTATCGACCATTAAGGAATATACTTCTCTTTCTTGTTCAGGAGTAACTTCTTCTACTCCTTTACCAATAAGAGCTTCTAAAATATCAAATCTATAATTTAAAATAAAAAACATGGCTTTAGTATTGACAATATCGAATGGTTTATCTTTATTAAAAGATCCAACCATATTATGTGCTTTCTCCAAATCAGGATCTTTATATTCTGGATCTCTGAGCAGCTGATATTCTATATAAGTAAGCACGTTATTGAATGTAAATGCTGCCAACTCTCCTAGCTTTTTATTCGCTTTGTCTTTAAATATTTTTAAATATTTATCTTCTATAATCATAAATAAATCACCTCTTAAAAATAATTTAACCTGTTAATATGATATCTTGTATGGATTAATAATTTAATTAGATATAAAAATGTATTTTCATTATTATAGTATATAAATAAACAGAAAATTACTCCATACCCAATTACGGGTATGGAGTATATATTTTTACTTTTTAAAAGTATCAAACTTAACTGGCTCTCCATCTACGATAAGAGCTAGATTAATAGGACACATAGGATCTCTATAGTTTTCAGATCCTACATAAGATAGATTCAAAATACTAGATTTATTGAATGTGAAATAGATAAGGTATTTATCTTTCAATACATATGGTAAGAATTGAGCATCAGTTACATGATCATTATCATAAGTATAGTTTCTAAGGATCTCTTTCATCAATGGATAAGTGATAGTACCATAGAAATCTTTCCGTTCTGTTTCCATAATGGATTTATTAACAGCTTTATTATAACCCTTAATAGCTACATCCATACGACGTCTGGCATTTAAATATCCATCAATATCAATAAGATTAATAGGAGGAAGTTTATTTACTTCACCTTTAGCAATCTTATCCAATACTTTTTCTAATTTAACTTCTGCTGGTTTAGGAATTTTGAACTTTGCAGCAAAAGCTTCTTTAGCTTTAGCAATTTCTTTATTACTTTGAATCATCGTCATTGGATACCAGGCATTACCACCAAATAATGATAATACCGAATAAGATGATTCATTCAATGGTTTTATTTCTTCAAAATACATTAATAATTATCCTTTCTATATTAAGAAACAATTGTGTATTGATTTCTTCTAAGACCTGTAACTGCTTCAAACGCATCTTGATTATTTTCAGGAATATTTTTTACTTTGAGTCCTGTTAAATTACCACAGTTTTCAAACATTTTATACAATGACCCATTTTCATAATCTTCGTATTGATTATTTGTTCTAACAACCTTTAATGATGGATCAAATTCTAATACACCTTTTATTTCTGTTAAATTTACACATCTATAGAATGCCATATTAGCATATTTTATTTTAAAGTTTATTGTCGATAGATCTACTGTTCTGAGTTCTGAACAAAATGCAGCAAATTCATTGATGTTTGTTATTGTATTATAATTGCATCCATTCATATTTATAGTATTTAATTTATAACATCCAGAGAATAAACTAAATAAAGAGGTTATTTTAGATAAATTTTTTAAGTTATTTGGCATAGAGAAATTTATCAAATATTCATTACTTGCAAACATATGATCAATGCCACCTTTTTCCGATCTTATCTGGTTTTTACTATAGCTGAAAAATGATTCATTATAATAACCTGCTCCAGAATCTAAATTGGAGAAATCTAAGCCTCCTAACCCAGTTATATTAAGAGTAGATGGACAGTGTGTATTAGAAAAGAATCCAAATCCGTTTACTAAGTTAGATGTGTCCCAACCAGTTATATTTATTTTAGTAGCCCCACCAAAAACTCCACTGAAATTAGTTCCTTTTCTAACATCCCATTTTCTTAGATCTAATGTTTTATTATCTTTTAATCTTACATTGAAAGTACTTTCGAAATTAGTCACGTTAGAAGTATTTAAATCTTCAAAACCAATCAAATCTATTTGGTTTGGAGTAACTCTTGTATTTCTATTACCAAATGAGAACGCTCCAGATAAGTCTGTAACTTTGGATGTATCTAGATTATTAATATAAATAGGAGTTTTTAAAATAGAACAATTATAAAATAGATTACTTAATGACGTCAAACTTGTAGTGTTTTGAGGATTATTTGGTTTGGTTAAAGGTGGGAAATCCAAAGTTTCTAATTTCTGATTGTATTCAAAAGTCTTATACATTGTTTTTAGTTTATCACTTAAAACAGCTTTTGGTACTTTTATTGTTTTTAATTCATGACAATTAGAAAAAGTCTCAGTCAAATTTTCTACATTTTCTAAAGTCAAATTTGATAAGTCTATAGTATTAATCTTATACATATTTTGGAATGTAGATTTGAGACTCTTTAACTCTGGATATTTGAATTTATCAAGATTTTCTATTTCTGATATATTAGTATTATAAAATGCATAAACCATACCATTTTCTTTATCCATTTTTTGAGATTCGGTTTTAGTTGTCATATCTAAAGCTTCTGGAGAAAATTTTATTTTGCCTGTAAAAGCTAATGTATTTGAAAATGTATAGTTTAATGATTTTATATGTTTTACACCAGATAAATCTATCATTGGCTTATTTAATGAAGTACAATTTCTAAACATCAATGACAAATCTACCGCTTCTGTATCTGAACCTTGAATATCGGTTAAATCCACATCTTCTAGATTTTCACAATAAGCAAATAAATCTTTAAATGACTTGCATTTTGGCATACTTAAAGATAAATTTTCTATTTTTCTTAAGTTATGACAACTAGTAAAATTTTTACTAAAATCTTCTACATTTTTTACCATTTCTTTAAAATGAATATTAAATTTTACAGCTTTTATAGCATTATTATTATAGAACAAATATTTATATTCTTTACAATTTATAGGAAAGAATATTTGGCTAAGATCTAATGTAGTTACAGTATCCATTCCAGAAAATAGTGCTATTATTTTCTCTATTTTATCCCCACCTAAAAAATCAAAATGATTTATTAATTCCTGAAATTTATCGTTTTGGAGGCGGATACCATAGAATAATCCAGCTACTATTTTACAATTATCAAACCTGATAGTATCCATTACTATATTTTTAATAGCATTATAATTGCTTGAATTGCTATTATTAAATAACAACCCTTCTGTATCTCTGCTATTTCCAACATAATCTGCAAATGGTGCAATTATATTAGTTAAAAATTCCGTATTTAATTTAAATCCAGAAAATAACGTATAATCTACAACATTTCTATTCTTATATTCATTAACATTAAATATCCATGCATTACCTATAGAAGAAGATGCACTTTTATTATCTATACAAATAGCATTTCTTTGTTTAGTTCTATCAGTAAAGAAATAAGCATCTGTTACAGACGGAACTTTTAATAGATCAGTACTTGTAATATTTTCTGTTGGTTCGGAATCACCATTTAAAGAAGGAATTCTTGGATTGGATAGTTTTTGGGTCACATTAATAAAATTACCAGTTAAACCATATCCGACAATAAATACTAAACCATCTAATGTGTATTTTTGATCAAATTCTATATTGGTAATTTCATTTTTTGGGTTTATCATACAGAATGTAAACTTGCCAGGTAATACTTCTCTACTATAATCATTTGACCTAAAATTATCTGTTCTATCATTAGAAGTTATTTTTATTACATTTGATGGATTGGTTTCTCCATTAACATATATTCTTAGCTCAGCTAGTCCATTATTATTTAAAATAGCCCCATTATCATCACTATTTCCCATTAGTTCTTCAATAGAATATGCATGTATTTCAAATGTATAATTTGCATCCTCAGAAGTGTAGAAGACTTTTTTAAATCTACTAGTATTTGTAAAGTCTACATTTCTAAGATAATCTTCTTTTAATCTATATTGCATATTTTCTATTTTTGTTCTGTATTTATTTCTAAGACCATTAGAGTATTCTACAAAATCTTCTAACCAATCTCTAGCAAAATATGTTTCTGTAGATGGAAACCAATTACCATTATTCATTATAAGAATACCTGTAGGTTTGCCAAGTTTTACCCACGTTTTATATTGTTTATCAATATCTTGAATATTATGAGGATTGTTTACTATAGCCATATATGCTATACCTCCTATATATTAAAAAAGAGAAAATCTCTATATAATCGAAACATTACTTCATTGTCAAGAAACACAAAAAGAATGGATAGAGGAGAAATCCTCTATCCAATAAATTATTACATAGTTGGTATCAAGGGGGGGATGGTCTTGAAATATTATAGAATTTAGCCCAAACATTTGCTTCATTAGAATAAGGATTGGTATCATAATCAGCAGGTTTAGGTAAAGGAAGATTATATAATTTTCTAAAAGCAACCGATGCATAGCCATAAACATTAGTATCAAAATCATCAGGCTCTTCCATATGGATACCATTATATCTCATATAATCTATAGCTTCATCACTATATGGATTAGTATCAAAATCAACTGGTTTGGAATGAGCAATAATAGTACCTTCATCAGTTGTATTATCGATAACTATATATTCTTTCGGAAGTCCAAAGAATTCAAACAACTGTTCTTCAGTAGTTATTTCTGGTCTGCCATTATCTTGAACAAATTTTAATAAAGCATCTTTATCGTAGTTTTTGAATTTCAATCCAATATTAGTTACACCAGGAGCTAATGCTTCTTTGGAAGGAAGCATATTCTTTAACATATTAGCTCCTATAGGAGTTACTAATACACCATTTACATACTCTCCACGAATATAATCTGTATTAACTATCATATATTCTTTATCTGGGAAAATAATTTCTCCATCAATATATCTTAGTTTAAAAGGACCAGATTTAGAAACATTGAATAGATTAGAGAAATTTGGCATGTATCTACTGTTAGGTTTTCTAGATCCAATAGTTTTAAATCTAATAGAATCTGTTGAAGTTCCTTTGAATATATCTACTAGATATTCAAAATTTTGTAAATCAATTTCAGTTAAATCTATAGAGCAGATATATGCATCTTCAAACGTTCCTATGATTCTATTATTAAAATTAGAATTAAATTGTATTTTCTTAGGATCTGAAATACCTATGCTTTTAAGTTTAAGAGGTTTTACCCAATATTCAAATATAACATTATCTAGATCTGGTTCTATATTAGAATCTGATGAATTAATATATGAATCAAAATTAGTAATAGCTCCAATATTATTATAATATGCTCTTTTTAATTTCTTTTTAGTGTCTTCATCTTCTATTTTGCCTATGTATTTATCTAGATTGAAGGCTCCTGCAAACATATAATTTGCACAATTTCTAAATTTTTCAAATGGAAATTTATCAAGGCCTACAATTTTTTGAACAATACAGTCTTTAAACATTCCTATTATCCAATTACTTGGGGTGTTTCTATTGTATTGATTTGGACCATCTGATTTTGGCGAAAGATTAAATTCGCTAATATCTAATGTTTTAACGAATGCTTCACCGAATAATGATTGAGATTTCCAACCATTATTGTCATAAAGATTATAATTGAACCTATATTGAAAGTTGTTGATAATATATCCATTTAATAATTTAGGTTTTAAAGTAAATTCATTTGGATATGATACTTTGTATTTATCATTTGATGTTTTAAATAAATTTATTCCGCTATAAATATAATCCATTCTTATTGGGGAATATGTTGATGTATCTATTAAAAATATTTTTGAAAATATTTTATTTATTTCATCCATATTAGTAAAATCAATACCAGAAAATAAATTATTTACTATATAAGAGATTACTGTTTTAGAATCGAAATGACTCTTTTTTTCAGAAACAGAGTCATACAATGAATCTATACTATTTATATCTGGAATATTGTTTTTGAACCAGTATGATAGGTCTTCATATTTAGTATAATCTATTACCATTTTATTGCGATCTGGATCAAATTTACTAGCACTTTCTGGCAATAGTGGCTGTTTAGCAAATGCTGTATATTTTGGAGCATCTTTATAATCTAATTCACTACCTTTTAATATATATGGATTATCAACTTTGGCGAATAGCTGTAGATCAAAATTAAACATATTATCCTCCTTTCTTATATTTTATTAATAAACTCAATATTCTCTTTAGGAAGACCGATAAAATCTTCATAAAAAGTATCTAAAGTGTACTCTTCACCACTATACCAACTATTTGGATCTTTGTAATACTGGTAGAATTTGGTTTCATTAAAATTAATAAATTTAATTTTGCAATCAGAATCTAAATGTGCGGTTTGCCAATCTTTATCGTATATAGTAAACATGCTATTGATATTGTAAAACATATTAGCAATATCATCATCATTTAATTTCTCATTCATCTTTGAGAAATCGATTGATAAATTTGTTATTCTTTTTACACATATAAGACTACTAATCATATTTTGTACAGAATATTCTGGAGTAAGTACAAATCCTTCTGGGAATATAACTTCTTTAAAATAAACATTACTAAGTAAAGTTATAGATGTATCTTTTGGATTGTTTAGGTAATCAAGATTCCAATTAGATAAATCTAATATATATTCAGCATCTTCGCTAAGATAATCAGGAGTTGCAGGATTTGTAGATAAAAAGCCTGATAAATCTTTTATCTTCTTTGGAGGTTTTGAAAACTTAATAACTTTATTAGTATCTCCTAATATTGCTTTTAAATTTTCATTCTTGTAAAAGTAGGATGGTAAGAATGAATTTACCTCTTCTATATTAGAATAATCTATATCCAATATACCTTTAACATATCCATTTTTTGTAGAAAAAGTACCGTCCAAAGTTTTAATCTTAGGATTTAATTTTATACCAGTAGCATTTACATTTACCAAAGCATCAGCGAATAAACTTTTTATATTCTCTGCCTTTTCTAATTCAAGAGGAGTTATGTCTAATTCATCCGTAGTGATCAATTCTATATCACGATTATTGTTTTTGCTAAGTCCCAATGCACAAAAAGCTCCTAGTAAATCGGCACCTTCTTGAATTTTCATATGAGATATGGCATTATTCATATAAGCTATATCAACAAACTTCTTATCAGGATATTTATTATTTAGATCCTCATATTTTTTTGGCATTCCATGCTCATATACATTACTTACATAGCTATCAATGAAAGTACTAAATACTGCTGTTAGTTGAGAGACTTTTCTATCTTTATTCCAATAATCTTTTTTAGCAGAAGTGGATTCACTCATACTATTGATAGTACCAAGATCTTCAATGTTTTCTAACATCCATGCCATATAGAAATACGGTCTCATATTAATATCTGCACTAATAACCATAGATTCATCATCTATGAAATTATATTTGTCACCATCATTTGTATAAGCAAATGTTTGTAAGTCAAATTTAAAACTCATTATTTATTCCTTTCTATAAAAAGAAACAAGCACTATAAAAGTGCTTGTTCTATTTTATTTTTAGATAACTTCGTATTGAGTTTTATCCAAACCAGATAAGAAGAATCCATTAGGAGGGTTTTTAATTTTTAACCCACTAAGATTCTTACATCCAGTTCCTTGGTTAATACCAAACATACCAGCATATTGTTTACAAGATTTCATATCGATAACACCAGTAATCTTTTTAAGATTATAGCACCCTAAGAACATTCTTGAAAAATCTTCTACATTACTAGTATCCCAATCGGAGATATCAATTTCTTCTAAAGAAGCACAGTCTTCAAACATAGAACTTGTATTAGTTACTTTAGTATTTACTAAGTTTTTAATACCTTTAAGTTCTTTAAGACCTTTACAACCTTGGAACATATTTTTCATATTAGAAACTTCTAATTTACTAAAGTCCCAGATACCTAAGTTTAATTTACTAATAACTTCTAATCCAGAGAATAACCATACAAAGCCATTAGAATTGATATAATCAATATTGATCTTAGAAATTACGTCATTCACTGTTTGATTGGTAAATAACTTACAATCACTGAATAAAGAACTTACATTAGATGCATAGATAGTATTATCAAAGATCTTTCTTTTATCTTCTGGGAGTTTATCTAGAGTAGAGATATTTTTGATATCTTTAATATTCTTACTAAACCAAGAACCCATATCTACTAAAGTAGGAGTCTTATTGCTATCATCAATAAATGATAAGGTGATATTCTTAGTAAGATTAGTAATATATCTAGGATTAATAGATTTCATGTAATAGCTCCTTATATATTAACCTTTGTATTTTTCAGTAGTTTTTAATAAATTAATAGCAGCTTCTTTAGTATATCCATTATTCATTAGATAATCGATATCATTCTTTTCATAATCCATACCATTAGGAGCTACCATAGATTCATCGTATGGTTTAGTATATTTATCAACTGTGCTTAATAAGTTGATAGCAGCTTCTTTGGTATATCCAACCTTTATTAAGTAATTGATATCATTCTTAGCATAAGGTCTACCATTAGGACCTACTTCATCAGACGCCATTTCTTTACCATCAATTACAGATTTGGTAAAGTTATGAGCTCTAAAGTAGTTTGCTTTACCACGAATAATATCACCACCACGATGACCAGTTTCATCATATGGATTATAGATAGGAGATTCTGCCGTTCCTAGGAATTCCAAATCCCATCTATCTACATTAGATTTTGGACCGTATGTATTATTTTCATAACCAGTATAGTCTCCATAATAAAGATCTAAACCATCTTCATTATCTGCTGCTTCACCATGAGTGAGAACATGTTGTTTATCAATAGTAAGATCTAAAGCATCTGCTAATACACATACTACTTTAGCCATACCATCAATTTGTTTCTTAGTAGGTGGATAAGAACCAAGATCTTCTGGTGTTGCATGAGCAGCACAGTTCATAGTGATACCAATAGCACCAGAGTTTCTATAATATGTATGATCTAATACATCGGATAGATCATCATCAGATAAATATAATCCACCTTCTGCATTAATAGAGATATTGTAGTCTCTATAGTTTGTATAATAATCACCAGCAGTCCAGTGTAAGTAAAGTTTTACATCTCTACCTCTGCTTTCTGCTAGATCCCATAAATCAGCTTTGGCTCTTTTAGCCGCATCATAAATTTCTTTATATGTTGTTATACCTGCCAATGGTTTAACCTCCATTAATATTCTATATAAGTAACATTATTCCCATTAGTACCATCTTCTTTATAGAAGAATAGTTTTTTAAGGATCTTATTATATACCAATGTTCTAGGAGCAAGCTTATCTTTGATATTACCAGTTATTTGCCAACTCCCACTAATATATTCTAAAATCTTACCAGCTGGGAAATCATATAGTGGTTCTTTAGGGAATTTTCCATTAACCATATTATCCTGAATATATCTTCTATCAGCATCTAATAAGTATCCACATAAAACATGGAACTCATTATCAGGATATGCTTTACCAGTAGTCTTATTTAATTTAATAACTTGACCATCTTCAGCAGTTTCATAAATACTAGATTGGAATAGATCCATCTCAGTATATTTCCCTGGATAGTTGTGGAAAAAGAATTTTCTAGTAGCTTTATTATAAACAAAGATACGGTTAGATAAATATTGAGAGATTGTTCCCTCTTCTTTCCATTGAGAAGTATTATAATCGTAAGTATAGTGTTTTCTTGTATTTAGATCATAAATATCATCACTATCTAGAATACCTTTTTGGGATAATAGATTGAAAGTAGCTCTCGCATTTCTAACAATGACCCCAACAGGAGCTGGGTTGTTAATCATTTTTGTTAGATTATTAAAAGTCTCTTTCTTATAATCTCCTTGGAAAGGATTGAATTCATATTCAAAAGTATTATAAGCTCCTAAGTTATCTTTCTTAGGATCAAATAAAGTAGATTGAAGTTTGAATAATGTATTATTCTTCTCAATTCTGATATTAGCATATAATTTAGTATCAGGATTATTTACATCTGGATCTATAAGTTCCAAAGTATGATCTGATAGAATTTCTTGAGTAGGATTTCCTATATCATATACTACAGCAAAAGATATTTCATTATTAGTAGTATTATTTCTAGGTCCTCTTACAAACGATAAGGTGTGCTGTACACCATTATCATCCACATTATATCCCAATAAGATACCAACCATACCAGAGTTGTTATCTATAGTAATAGCATACTCTAATGCATAGTTATAATAAATTAGCTTAGGATCCATAAAGCCACTTACTACAACAGATTTAGAGTTACAAGAGATTTCGCCTTTATTATTAACAGTCCAACCTACGTTTCTTGTAGTATAGTCTGTATAAGGAATACCACCTAGATTTTGACCCTCTTGCAAGCTAGAGTCAAAATGAGCATTATCTAGAACCTCTACTGCTTTAGTATTATAATGAGCATAGCCAACCCAAGTATCTCTAATAGTTTCAATTAGATCTGGTTTGGTTTTCTTCATCTTTTCTAGATCTTGAGGAGTATCTACTACTCTAAGAGATAACCACTCATCATGAGGGTATAATCTCTTTTCTTTTTTATCAATTTTAACAACTTGACCTTGCTGACCAGTTAACCAAAGGTTAGCAAAAGGATCGCTGTTTTCTAGGATCATAATACGTTTATCTAACGCATCAATATCAGCTCTATTCTTCATAATCTTATTATGATTATCTACAATCTCAGACTGTAGTGTTTTAAATAAGAGTTGTAAAGACGGAGCTATCTCATCCCAGGTAATAGTATATTCTGAGTTAAACACGGATAATTACCTCCAGTTGACAACTTAGTAATCGATTACTTAATATGTCAAACAGTACTAAATAAGGGGGAAATAAAGATATGGCCTTCAATAATGAAGACAAAGTAAGCTATAAGGAATTAGCCCCTAGCTTAAAAAAGTTATTTAAAGATCTTGAAAAAGAAATAAGAGAAAGACAAATTGGTTATATAAATGACAATGCTAAATATATAGATAAATTAAAAGACAAATTAACTGCTCTAGAAAATAGGGATGATTTAAAAGACTTATATAAGATGGCCAAAAATGATGATGAAGAATCTGCATCTGGCCAGGTACTGAAAATAAATCCATCAAAAAGATCTTTATATCAGCATGATGAATTTCTTAATAGACGTATAGTTTCTAATCAATATGAGAAAGAAGAGGAAATGCTAAGAGTTCCTACTTCTATGGAAACCATATTTAAAACATGGAAAAGATATGCTCATTTCGATGGTTATGCTAGTGCATACTTGGATGAAACAAACCATAATGTTGCAGATTTACCAGAAGGACAGAATCTAAATAATTATGAATATAATCTTTATTTAGATCCAAATCAGACTGGTTGGGTTTTTGATAAGAAGACTAACTGTATTAGAGCAACATATGATGGGCATGTAACGGCAGGGTTTATTTCTCCTACATCTGATTATTATTCTTATTATATCAAAACAATGGTAGACGTTGGCTGGGATGACGATAACCTAATGATTGTAGTTGGTTATATGGTTGATGAGAATGGTAAAGAGCATACACTTTCATTAGCTAGAGGTGCTGGCAATTTATGGACTGGCTCTGGTAAAAATATAGAATCATTTGTTAAAGATGGCAAGAGATACTATAATAGAATTGGTTATAATATACCTATTCCTGGAAGTGATTATGGACCTGAAGGTTTTAAACCTGGTAATCCATCTATTAATTATCCTAGAGATAAATGGAGAGATAAAATAAATTATAGAGATATAGGAAATTTACCATTCGATACTACCTTTTGGTGGGGTCTTATTTATGATATGGGTAATGATACACAGTTTATTATTACTGATCTATCTGATGAGGTTGGACCTTCTGCCTTTCCAACAAATTATGCAAGTCGAGCTAGTGTTTGTATTGCTTATATTTCTGCTCTTAGAGAAGGTAATTATTTTAAATTCAATACATCTGAATGGTCTAAAGATGGTAGTGATGACAAACCAATGCCAGAAGGCACTTTTGAATTTATTTTACCAGATGAAAAACCAGAACATTGGTCTGATGAAATGTTTGAAAATATGAAGAAGATGTGTTTAGAGCCTTCTCATGTTGGATTTGGTTGTCGTTCTGGTCAGCCTCGTTTTACTATCATGGATCAACGTGGTATTTTTGATGATGAAGATATCTATTCATTATATGAAGATAAAATATTCTCTTTCAATTCTCAAAAATTCTCTTGGGAATTTAAAGAAAAGATATCTGAGAATAAGAACTTCGCACAAAAGATATTCTTATATAATCCAAGATTAAAGGCTCTGTATTGGTATAATGATGTATTTGATTATGCTAGAATTACAATGCCACCAGATCTTAAAGAACTTACGCGTCCTGGTAAAGATGGTCAAATATTAAAATATAATGAAAAGACTGATTTCCTACAATATGATGATGAATTTCATATATGTAATGTAGTAGATGATGATAATGATTTCAATCTATTACAAAATTCCAAATTTTCTATGAAGGATATATTTGATAACTGGGATAGAATAAGTGGTTTATGGGATTGGAAATTTCCAACAGAATATAAAAACCAAAATCTTAATACAGAAGGTCAGATAGCTGCTAGAAATGCATATTATTTTGATGATACAACTCAACAAATAATAAATCCTCGTAACAGTGATGAAACATCTGCATTCTTATCAAAAGACTATTATAAATCTTTTAAAGTAAAAATTAGACTAGATCCATATAATGATGACGATGATCCTATATTCATGATTGTCGGATTCATGACCGATGATAAGGGCATACAACACGATGTATCAGTTGTAAGATGTGGTAATAATGATAGTGGACAACATAAGACTGGACCATTGTTTATTATGTATGATGCTATGTCTTATTTATATACTGGAGATAGTGGAGATCTTACTCCTAATAATATTAGAGATCATAATTCAAAAGAATATAAAATGCTAGTTCTTAAAGGATTAGAGTATGGAGTAATCAAACCAGTTAGATGGAACTATGGTCCAGTAGAAATAGAAATAGAACGTGGTAAAAAACGTGATGGTACTCCATTCTTAGAGATAAGAACTTGCAACCCTAATGAACACATTGATTATGATAATCCAGATTTTAGATTATATTACGAATTACCAACAACCATTCCAGAATATTGGACAGCTGAACAATATCTCAATGTAAGAAATATGCTTACAAATGAATCTAGAATAGGATTTGGTACTCAATCTAATCCATGTAAAATAAGTATTCTTTCTCAAACTGGATTCTTACAAGATGATTTAATTTACCATCTTAAAAAAGATAGAGTATATCGAAGAGTAAATGGAAATGATTGGGAAGAAATAGGAACGGTTCCAGAATATATGATGTCTAAAGTTCTTATGTATAATAAGTCTCTTAAGAAATTATTCTGGTATAATAATGAAGTAGAAGATAAAACTACTACTGATTATTTCCAATTAAGTTCTAGACCTTCTGTAACCGCTCAAAATATTCCTGATAATGAAGGTATAATTAACTCTACTATTGAAGTGGTAGAATACTATTCTCAAGAATTAACCTCTTCAGTTAAAGTAGTTCCTGTTACTGGAAAAGAAATTTCTGCTACAATTCAAATTCAATAAAATTATAAGAGTAAGGGATTAACTCCCTTACTCTATTCTTATTCATTATATGGATATGTAATCATAATAGGATCTGTAATATAGATGCCTTTCTGTTCGTCTGTATCTTTTTGTAATAATAAATAAGTTGTATTACTTCTAAACTTAAATACTTCTAAATCAATAAGATCATACTCTGGAGTATAATTAGTTCCTACTGGCAAAGTATCAATCTCTTTTAATTTATCATGAGAATATCTTTTATTGAATGTAGCTACAGCTGGATCATAAGCTGCTTTATAGTTATTAGATGGATCTTTTACTCCAATAATAAGATGAGCAGTGGTTTTATTAATACCTTTATTTACAGCAAGTTCATTCATTTCTTGATATCCAATACAATAATTATTACCAGTTTTATTGGTATCGTTTTCTACTATATCTGGTAAGTCTAGATCAAATAGATCTCTGAAAGAAGCCATAATATAACACCTCCATTAAATTTACTTTAATGTGTTGAATGGTTATATACTATATCTATGAATAGTATTTTCAAACCATGTTTTATTTTTTGCGTAAAAGGAGGAAAATTATGAAAGAATTTAATGAGTTTACTTTCAATAATAACAACACTGAATATCTTAGTGATCTTCATTCTAAAGGTATAATAGAACCTAAGATAGAAAATGGTGTTGTAAATATTATTGTAAGTCCAATTACAGTAAAACCAAATGGAAAGGTTGAATATAATTTCGAATACTCCCCAAAACACAGAAATAAACAAGAAGAGGAATAACCTCTTCTTGAGATATATTTTAAAGGATAATCGTAAAATGTAATACTAACACTCAGAAAGAAAATAAAATAAACGGCGTATTATTGTAAGATGAGAAGAGAAATAGATTTACAATGATTCTGAGTTTATTTTATTTTTAATAGGTATATTATTGAGAGGACGTTTTGTGTGCACCATGAGAGAGATCTATATTAAAACAATACGGTCTATTTTATATACAGTACACATTTTAAGATTAATAATCCTTTATCTTATTGTTAGTTCTAATTGAAGGGGTAATGCTTAAATGAGAGGAAACAAGGATTTATCTAGTATAGTGAAGAGGGTTCATGATTATAAAACCAAAGTAAATAAGTTATATAATCCAGATCAATTCCTTTATAAAGCAAATAAGTCGAATAATGAAATATTTAAACACATAGGCCGTCATGAAGAAAGTTCCATAGGTAGTAATTCTAATAAAGTTATTTATAATTCTCTATTAGAATTTTTTGATAATAATAAGTATCTAAAGAGTAATATGAAGAAGATCATATATGGATTAGCTATTGTTATTATAGGTTCTATAGGATATGGATTTTATAATCATTCTTTTCCATTATTAGGAACTTATTCAGTGCAAAAATATCTACAGTCCTATGAAGATATTAATCCTAATGATGAATACAAAGATTCTAAATTAGATATTCTTCTAAATAGTGATGGAAATGTATATTCTGTAAGTACAGAAGAAAATGCTATAAAGGCTACTAGTACCTTTAAAGATGGTGATGATGAAAATACTATTCTACTAATCACAATTAATAAAGTAAGCGATAATCCTAACTATGCTGAATCAAAAGATGTAGAGCAAAGAAAAGTTGGTATATTGATGAATAAGAATAAAGATGGTAATATTACTTTCAAAATGACTGAAACTAAACCATCCCTTCCAGTACTATTCAACTATAAACAACAATCTATAAGTATAAGTCAGTATGATTATAAAACTATCTTAAGAGCATCCGATGGAGCTGATGGTAGTAAGCCATTAATAAAAGCTGCTTTATATTGTGCTAATAAATTAAATCTAATAGATTTAAACACCGCTAAATTTAATATCT
>QWCW01000053.1_pt1 | contig 50168 bp, 50 predicted proteins | sample 1972691 | NCBI WGS metagenome assembly QWCW01 (sample SAMN09866698, study PRJNA288562) | Human oral metagenome isolate pre2_saliva, whole genome shotgun sequencing... | reverse complement strand
ATGCAACTATCTGTTGAGCGTTATCGTCTAAAGAAGTAAAAAGACGGAGGTCCTTCAATGTCTTTAAATGCTTATTTCCTCTAAATTTAGTCCCGATGGAACTAACGGCTGCGGCTTCCTCCATAGAGAGCTCACCGTCACCGTCTTTATCCCAGTTTTCAACGCAAATACGCTTCACCTCTGGGTCCTCGAAGCGAATCCACCACTTAGCGATGTTCAATTTAAGTTTTGGGTAATGAGTCATCAACGCATCGTAGGTGTCACGATACGCACCTGTGGTGAGGTTGATAGTACCGTCCAAGACTGGGTATGGGTCGTTTCCATATTGACCTTCTGCATCTATACCTTGGTAGGTGCCATCTACCAGCTGGGAAAGTTTATCGAAAGCACGCCCATCGGTGAACGTTTCATTGAAGCCTACACAGCGCACGTAACGCAGGGCGTGAGGAACTTGCCCTACCTGTGCATCCATTATTCCAATGAGCATCTTAATAGGCTGGAGATTGTCGCAACCGCTCACGAAGTAACTCATAACGTTAGGAGCGCAGGCTTCGGTGTTACACTTCTCATTGGTGAGCTTATCGAGATTCTTTAATTCCACGTATGACGTGGAAGCAGGATAGTCTACTTCTTCAAGTACACCACCATCAGCGAAGTGTGCCTCCGAGAGTGAAGAACCACCAGCGAGGAACTTACGAAGACGATAATTAGCACGCATATCAAGAGATCCTCCAAGCGTGGATATATTCTGAATATCAACTTCCTCTAAGGATGTTGTATTACCGAGCGTAAGCGAAGATATAAGTATCTTCACCTTATCTTCATTCTCATCGCCAAGTTTCAGACGCTTCAATCGCTTACCAATGATTGAAAGCGCACCATTAATTACATACGAACTCCAATCGCCTATATCGAGCAGGTAGTCAGCTGACTTGACAGATAGCTGCTGGTCACTGGTGCCGTTAATATCAACTACTATCTCACAAGCCTTACCAGCATCAGTGCGAGTACCACGCATAATCGTGGTACCATACGCAATAGTAGGGTACAGTTTCATTGCAGGCGTTAATCGCAAAACGATTGAGTTCGTTGTTGCATCCGCCTGCGCAGAGGTACGAACAGTAATCGCACCTTCAGCAGTCTTTGCGTCATAATCACCGAAGCTGTACTTGCTCATCAAGTACTGAATGCGTTTCTTTACCCATGCCACCTCGGGAGACTTACCATCACCAAGCGACTGCCCGAGTGGGTCGGTATCGTTAGTATATTTACCTTGAAGCATAGCGAGCTTCATTTTTTCATACATCTTGCCATCCTCATTGTAGAGCATTGATGAGAAGTTATCAATTACAGAGAAGTAATACTTCTCAAAAAACGCAAAGAGCTTCTGCTGGTGCGTACCTTTCTGTAGTCCTCCAAGTTCCTCCATCTTCGCAAGCATACGACGCATCATCTGCGCACGCTCATCGGGGTATGCTTGTTCCATCAAGTTCCATAACACGGATTTCTCACCATTCCATACTGGTGTGCCGTCATCGTATGTGTCGTGGAACTCTACCCAGTAAGGTTTCTTCATTAAACCTTGGTTGATGACTGTTAGAATTGTATCCAAGTCATCCTGACGGAATTTCCATTTACTCTTTGCCATTTCTATTCTTTGTTAAAGTTATACGGATAAATGTTTTTCGCACAGTTATCCGTTGCTGCTGTTGTTTCTACGTATAGTTGATGAAAAAGAAGGTCCATGATGTCCCAGTCCTGTGGCTGCTCAGCACGGAACTTCTGAATGCGTGCTGCCTTGAATAACTCATTGAGCTTAGCGACATCATTAACTGAGCTAAATATCGTCTCGGTTAAGCCGTACTTATCACCGACTAACTGCTGACGAAGATTAACCACTGTTGCACCGCTATCGAGTGTTGACGGACAGAACTTCTTATACAAGCTATCGTAATAGTATAGGTTGTATTGGTTTTGATCACCATCTTTTGCTATCCAAAACTCGATATGTGTTGAATGAGGGTCAGCGTTTAACTCGTCAAGTGTACCATTGAAAGGCTCAATAAATGTATTGCACGAATACACAATATTGTAAGCCGTGATATACGACTCAACGAGTTGCTCTGCTCGCTGACGGGTTTCATTATCTGCTGTAGTCTTATCATCAGCAGGGAGGTTAGCGTAATCCAAATCCCAACAGTTCTCCCAAGAGAGTTCAGAGACTTGATACTGATAGGCTTCTTCTTCCGTATTGTAGCGGATTCTTCGTTTGTCCCAAGGTACTTGAAAGAGAGTCAAGCGTGGCGAGTTATCAGAACCTTCGATAGATAAGAGGTCTGGAAAAAGGTCCTTGTCATATCCAAAGGTCGCAGCATCACCTTTGTCTGGACCGAGTGTAAAGAGACCGACGAACTTGTATGTAACAGTACCGTCTTCTGCGGTCTGTTTCTCAAACCCTACGAATGTCTCTTGATAGATAGATACTCTTGCTTCGCTGTCCTGCTCGATGCCCTCATTTGTTAAGCCTACCGCTTTCCATAGGTCTGTAAAGGAGTTCACAGAACCCATCTTGTGGTATTGCATTGAAGAAGCAAGGTTCTTCTTTCCTGTCAGGTTAGATATTTTTGAAAGGTTCATGAAAAATTTAAACTTCTTTTGAGCGGTCTGACCATCTTCATAGATGACAGTCGAATCGTAAGACAATTTCCCTTTCCAGTTCCAAAAGTAGTAAAGCATTGACGATGTTCCTTGCCCTTGCATTTGGAAATTGGTAATCGTCAAACGAAGAAGATTCGTATTGCCATCTTTCGGATAGATTTCCAACGTGCCTTTAGGCTTGTATGATTTACCATACTCATAAGCTGGGAGTGGCTTGTCAAAAGTAAATACGTTGACCTTGCCACGCACTTTATCAAAGTCAACCGTGGTACCGAGCGTATCATAGATGTCATTATCCAATTTCTCGGCACTCTTTTCACCAACAGTTGAGAGAGCATTGATATAATCTTGATGAACATTAGTAGCGTCCATTGCGCTGTCGTATATACGGATAGAATAGAGGTCAACATCTGCCTTATCAGAACCTATGACGATACCACCGCCTGAACCTATCTGCATAGAATCGGTAAGCAGGTAAGCGAACTTACGAGCTTCGATACCGTCAATGTAGAGATAGACAAGGTTCAAGTAATAGGTGTTTCCATTCAGTACGTAAGTGTACTTTTTTGGACTAATCACGAGCGCAAGACGAATGCGCACACCATCATCTGTGCTCATCGCTTGTACATCTGGATTACGCTCGCTACGAGTTGCGAACATAATAGATGATGGTTTCACTTTAAGACCGATATAACCCTTCTGATAAGGCATAGCGATAGAGATACACTCTGCATCGTAATCAGATGTATTGTTAATCTGATAGTCTATCTCAATGGTTTTTCCACTCTGTGCTGCCTCCTTCTCAAAAGGCTTGTAATCGATAGTCAATCGTGAACCAGCGAGCAAGCGTAATGTGCGTGCGCCTTCATCATCCGTCACCCAGCCGTCACGTGAGAAGGCGACGTTCTGCCACTCAGAACCGATATGATCTGAATTGATAAGATTGCGGAGGACATTGCGGTCGGTGTCGGTGTTGTTTCTATTCTTTGCATTCAGATAGAATACCGCTCCAGCAGTAGCAGAATAACCCTGCGAGTTATCCACAGGGAAAGGAATTGCATCACGTAGTCTCACCTTGTCTGTTGGGTGAGTACGGAATCCGATGAGTGCCGTAAAGTCGGAGTTGTCTATCGTCTCAACCTCAAGAGAAAGCGTGTACTGCATCTTTGTTTGTGTCAAAGTGTTTTCAGACACATTCTCTTGCAATACCTCGTTATCCTTCTTCATCAAGATAGACAGCGGTGTTGTTACCGCCTTGCCGTCATACACAGCGTATTCTAACACCTTATTTTCGTACCAGTTAAGCAGTTTTTCTGCCTTATTGTTAACGACAACCATCTTAACAGCTTCGTTATTAGCCACCGCCATAAAGTCGTAACCTACTGGAGAAGTCTGGACCGTATTATCTTCATTTGACAACCAAGCAGACAGGTGGAAGAGCCCCGTCTTATTCGTAAATGGCACGGTATATGCCACTGGCGACGAGGTATAAGTTGCGGTACCGAACTGACGCTCATACGTCTGCTCGTAACCATCACCTGTTATCTTTACATGAAGCGTCTTAGAAATGTTACCGCTGATATAGCATGGAAGAACAATGTCGCCTTGGTACGCCTTCCACCAATTGAACTCTGATATTGAAAGGAAGAGGGCAGATAGCGTGATTGAATACACTAACGCAGGGGAGGTCTGACCAGTAACCTCGCCTGTAATCTTCACCATGATATTGTTCTGACCGCTCTCAAGGAACTTGAATACATCCACCGTGGTAATAGTATTTGATTGACAGCGACCACGAGCCTTACTTACGAAAGTTCCATCGCCTGCCTTAGCGAAGATTTCGTACGTTCCCCACTCGCCAGAGTCAACATAATCAGCCTGCCCAACATCCTTAGTGCGAGAAACGAACATAAACTTGATTGCACACTCGCCTGCTGACTTAGAGGCAGAGAGAGTAGTAGAAGGAGATTGATTGACAGCACGCAAGTAATAGAGGATAGTCTGCTGCTGTCCTCCACCACCTTGCCCAATATTAAGTTCAGACAGCTTCATAGGAACCCACTGATCACCGTTCCATACGAGTACACACGTCTCGGATGTGAGTTCGTCAACCTCAGTATTTACATTTGAAATCTGTCCGAGCGTAGGACGGTTCTTTGCAATTGTCTTCTTCACACGTTCCTCCTCAGAGTTCTGTGCGTCGATTAACTCATTGACCTTTTCGGGTAACTTGTTAAACTCATCAGCGGTCAACCGACCGCCTGTCTGTTTATGTTCTAAGTAGAGTTTTTCTATCGCCATATTAAGATAGCTTGAATGGGAATGTATAAGTAAATGCGTTGTTACCCTCTATCTCGACACCGTGCGCAAGAGATAGAGCGTGACAGATGATATCTTGAAGAAGTTTAGGGTGAGAAGATGAATAACTCTCGCCCGTATTGTCTTCAATGCCACGGATAGAAGCTTGTACGAAGCGGTTATCTTTCGTACGGCTTTCAGTGATATATACCTTGATGTGCTTCATTAAATCCGCCTATACTTTTTCAGAAGCCAAATAATGATATAGGCAATAGAAGCTAACATAGTTGCAGAGAGTGCGCCTATTGCCCATCCGCCTACATCCATCTTTATCTTCTGCCACCTACTTAACTCTCGCTCAATGACCTTAGGAACCTCGATATGTTCCTTCTTGGTAGCACGCAAACTATCATTGCTCGCCTTATACCTGTCAATCAATCTTTGAAGCGTCAGATTGTCCTCAGTGGCATGCCAGCGGTCACGATAACGAACTATCAATTTTTCCTTGATGTTGCCTTGCTCGTCCTTGATGATAACAACGCTGTCATGAATAGCGATACTATCACGGATGTTTATCACCTGTCGAGTGATTAAGCTATCCTTGATATGTACGCTATCCTTCCTTGACATGTAGATAGTATCTGTGCGAATAGACTGCACAGGAACATACACTCTATGTGAACAGCTTGTGAGGCAGAGAGCCGTAAGTGCAAGTAATCCAATAAGGATTAACATTGAATACACGTAGTATTTAATTTCTTTGTCGTCCATAACTACACCTTTAATGTGAAACACAGTCTGCGTTGCTTCCCGTCTGCACGCTTATAGCCTACATGCACCCAACGTGATGTGTTAGATTTCTCGATAATAATCTGGTCGAATGCGTACCCCTTCTTGGAGAACTCGTTAGCCATGAAGCGTTCAAACTCAGTCTGCTTACCATTGACAGGTTGCAAGTCTGCTGCATAGCCCTCGACGTGTGCGGAGGTCTTCACACCGCCTACAGCCTTATTCAATTCTGGTGAGCGGTAGCCACTTGTTACACGGATAGCAGGGTTCTCGAGTTTGTGAGCCTCGCAATACTTACCCCATTCTACACGAATACTCTCTAAAAGAGTAATCGTTTCTGTAAGGTGAACCTTCACAATAGAAGGAGGGTTATTGTTTATCTTGAGTTGTTCAGCAGTGCTGGATTGTACCAGCTCTGCTATTGAAAAATTTGCCATACTATTCTTCTATTTTTTGATTTACATTTTTCTCTTCACCAATGTAGTCAGCGACATACTGAATAACTTTCTTTGCATCTCTATCTGAAGCTGCACTAACGACTGATTGAATGATGCGCTGCATATCAGCAGCAGTACTCTTTCTCTCTCTTGCATGTTCAATGAGACTCTTTGTTTCTATGATGAGTAAGGAAGCAGAGAACAGTAATGTACAGATAGGGAAAGTCTTAACACCTAACAGAGAACAAGACGTGAAAATCACGACATCGATAATCAAGGCGATAAGGAGAAATCGCCAATACTCACCAATCTTACCAAGCGTCTTACGCATAAGGTGCGAAGTCAAAGGCTTCTTCAATTTGTTTTGCGTATAAACCCTGTCCCATAGGTCGATGAAGGCTGCGCTAACGACTAAAGCCCACATCACGACACATGTTATAAGATGTGTAGCTACAGAGTGAATAAACTCTGGTGTAAACTGTAATTCAACTATATCCATACGAACACCTCCTTTACAATAGGAAAAGAAAAACACCCACGATTGCACCAAGCATACCTGCACAGACATCGAGCCAATCGAACTGCTCCTTTCTGTAGTAGTAATCGACACTCTCTTTTCCAGTCATGATGAAGAATGCTGGTACCAATGCGAAGATTAAGCACACATCAATAGCATGTAAAGCCTTGCACACAATCATCGAAACGACAAGACCAGCAAACATGTGCAGATACTTATCGCTACCGATAGCAGCGAGCCTTCCGAAAATCCTGTAAACACAATCTAAAAAACTTTTCATATCACTATTTTATTTAATTAAACATCCATATTAGGTGCTGGTATAACAGCTGGTGGCTCGTCGCCATTCGAAGGGTTGATAAGATTCCCACCACTATCAGAAGAGAAGTTCTTTCCGCCTAATTCAGAAACATACGACTTCGTAATGACCGTGTCGTAATAAACAGACCGCACAGAGTAAGACATCTTTTGAGCTACAACCGCACCTCCACTTGTAGAGCCCATCTCGAACAGTCCACCATAAATCATTTCTCCACTCTCTCCAATCTTAAGTGTGATAGGAGTTGTAGCTGCTATTATAGCCTTATTGTCGTCTGTGTATTGCTGTCCTAACTGTAAGGTTATATATTCATGTGACTTATCATCAAGCGTAGCAGTCAACTTAATATCACCACCTCCATAAGTGTTCTGTTGAAAACCTCTATTGGTGATTTTCACAATGATATTAACACCGAGATAAGCCTTACCATCACGCTTGCTAACGAAGTATCTGCTGGCATTAATCAACTCCATATCTACTCCATACTTATTCACTATACCACGATGATTAAGCATTATCTGTGGCTGTCCGAGTTCATTCGCAAGAATGATGTTCGGATACCCGTCAACTTCACCGAAGTAAATTGAACCGTGTTCACATCGCATACGTACACGAGAAGCATCAATCGTTCCATCTGAAGCTACGAACGCAACCTTACCCTCTGGAGTTTGAACCTTGAAGTTCTTTGCATTGACGGTGAAAGAGCTATTCTCACCATCCATGTGCATACCTACAGCTTCAAGACCAGTACGCAAGTCTTTCACAAAGGCAGAGATTGATTTGCCACCAACATTAAACTCAGCTTCGAATTGTTTGGTGGTATAATGCTGTGCAGACTGCCAATCTTCAATACTAAACTCTTCACCCTTTTTCTTTGACTGAATGCAGACGAGCAGGTCGTTACGATACTTATCACCGTAAGTAGCATTGGTCCACTGATCGCCTGCATCGTATGGAGGAACTGGTACGGCTTGCACGAAAACTCGACGCTTACCATCAGCCGTGTCTTGTGCGTGCTTAGCTGCTTCAAGCGACTTCAACACGTCAGCGTCCGTTATCTCCTTCCAACCGTAAGACCCATCTTGATTTTTCTCGAATGAATACGCCCTACCGCCACCCGTCTCTGCATAGCTTCGATTATAGTAGATGTCATGCAGGTGCATCTCCTTTGTAGCTTCGTCCGCCCACTCGTTAGCAGGTTCAGTGGTGAGCGTTGGAACCACGTCACCAAACCAAATAAAAAGTTGTTTATCTGACTGCTGCATAACCGAGCTAATACGTCCCTGCATAGACTCTAAGAAGTCTTGCAGGCGGATATACTCACTACGATTAGCAGGGTTCTCGACCCTTATATCGAAGTTCTGCTTATCGAATAAGAAGATAGGACGAGGAAGGGTAAAACTATTGATCCCCTTTATAATCTTAAAGTACGGTGCGCCTGTGCCTGCTGCTGATTGTATGATAGCACTCTGTCTGTCTTCATCAGTGAGGTGACCTAATTGCACAACCTCGTCACCCACTTGCGGAACATCGCTACCACTTGCGTAGTCATCGACATTCGTATTATCTGCAATATCGACATAATCCGTTCCTACAGCGATGACACGACGATGCCAGTAGTGATTAGACAGCTGTCCTCCAGCATCTATCAAGTTGAATGTCTCGCACAGAGCAAGGTCATCTACTCGCATAGAGTTATAGATTCTGCGTCCATCAGCATCTTCTTGACGGAAGTAACATCGCCAAGCTCTGACTATTCTTTCAATCTTAGAGATGACAAATCCACCAGCAGAGTTCACTACCTTGCCCTTGATTTGAGAGGTCTTCATTATCTCAACCTCCTCTGCTGTGAGTTTGCGATGCACGTGTAGGTATTCTGCATCTATATGCCAGGCACCTTGTTCATCCTGATAGATAGATACGCCTGACTCGCCACGCACTGACTTGCCAAACACGATACCCTTCATGAAGGTAGTCAGTGCATTAACGATTGTATCTTGATCTGTTCGAACGATTTTCTCCCAATCGACACTCTTAGGGTCGAGTGTGCGAGCAGACTTTGCTTCGTCAGCTAAGCCAGCGAGTATCTTCTGTGCATCCAAGGTGAGGTAACCTCCAATACGATCGAGCGCATTCAGTACCGACATATTATCGTGGCGGTGTCCGAACGAACCATCACCCTTGTAAGCGGTGGTGACCTCACGAGAGAACCACTCAAGGATAGCTTCTGCTGTTGTGATGTTCCACTTATCAGAGTAAGGACTCTGAACAGGGAATAAAGCCCCACTGCTCAGCGGTAGTCGCTCAAGCTCAACTAAGCGTGGGGCGATGGTAAAAGACCCAACATCTGGTATCTTGATATCCAACATTGCAGGTGCAGCGTCCTCTGACCTGGTAATATTCAGGTAAGGACGTGCATCTGCGTACTTATAGGTAAATGTATAAGATGAAGGGAGGTCTTTTGTCTGCCAACTGACGTCGCTCTCTGTTACGACAATGCGACGTACATAGTTGCCTGTGTAGAGGAACTTACCCAATGAAGGGAAGAAGTCAAGCAACCACTTACGCTCTTCCTTAGCGAGGAAGCCTGTGTTCTTCTTGTATTCTCTGACCGTGTCAACACGATATTCTTCTGAGTCATTCTCAATCTCTGCCACATTGTGCGTATGTTTCGCAGTGTTTTCTGCATCACCATACGCACGGAAGGTGTCGAGACCACCGAGTGAGTTTTCAAAGAGTACCCACTGTTCTTCTTCGCTACGGATGTCAGAAGCGTAGTATCGCTGAATGTAGGTGAGTCGAGTTCCAGCAGCATCTTCTATCCATACGTCATAGTAGCTTGGCATCTTACCTAACTTACCAGCGATGACTCCATATTGCATTGGGATCGTCCACACTTTCCCATGAGAGAGGTTGCCAAGTTCGATGTCTGTCTGAACATAGCTACCGTTCTCTTCTATATACGCACGACACTTAGCTACGCAATCCTCGACAGCGTAGTAACTAAGAAACTCTGGTGTGTAATAGGTCACAGGCTTGACGGTAGGCTGCCACGTCAAGAAGTTACGTTTTAACCAACTTGAAGCGGTGTCAGCAAAGTTGTCGATACCAGCACGCAGTACCGTGAATTGCCATGACTCTTGTGCAGCTGTCTTATCTTCGATGAGATTAACAAGGAAGTCACGAGCAATGTTCGGTTGACGATAAATTGTAGTCGACTCCTGGAGCTGAAAAGATAGCAGCGGAGTGATGATGTTCTCCAAGTCTATCTCTATGCGCTTAGCCTTGTTAGGTGTATAAGTGTGCTGCACAATGATTTCATTCGACTCTGCATACTTCAGAATGAATGTAACCTCTTGCGTGCTTGATATGATAAAGTGATTCATTGAGCCAGTCAGGCTGAGCGAATCAGGTTTAAGAATAATATCCATGTGCGAATTGTTTAACACAAAATTACCCTATATATTTGAGATGATAAAGGACAGGTTTTAACCGACGTAATTAAAGAGGTACGCACTCCAACCACACCTCCGTCCGAGTGTATTCGTACTCTCCGTGTCGGAACCAGCCACCTTTCCGTGTTATTCGCTCAGTATATGAACGCTGCTTACCATATTGCACACCAACATACTCAGCTGAAGGTAGAGGAGGGTAGACCGTTACGAAGGTCTTGTTTCGTTCTCGATCAGCTGCTTTGTATTCTTCCCAGCTGATAGATGTTCGTTTTTCTTTTCCAACCCACTTATACTTCACGTCCATAGCCTTGAGTTGCTCATTGATAGTAGGAGCGGTGATGGTCGGTTCCATAAGTGATACCGTGTACAACTCTGATTCCACTGGTTCATTTTTTCCGCCAAGTGTGAACTTGAGTTTGTTGAAAAAGAACGGCACACCACGAATAATGACCTTAGCATAAGAGGATAGGTTCTGTTTCTGCGACTGAGAGAGCAGCAGCTTCACCTTCATGTCGTGAAGTGAATTGCGCAGCAGCAGGTCGTATTCACGGTAGAATTTTTCAAAGATACCTTGTGGACCATTGTAGTGCAGAGCGTAATCGAAAATGCGAGGATGTGAAGGTGCATTCACATCGTAAGCAGAGACAGTTCCTGCTGGACGACCGTCTGAAAGATAACTGAAGGCGAGTATCGTCTTTTGTTTATTGGCAGACTCCGAAGTGTTCTCCTTTGGTTCTGTCGCAACAACCATCTTCGAATTGAGCGACATGTATGAACCTACGTAGAGGAACTTACCCATATCATAGGTAAAGTCTTCCTCCTTGATTGTAGCCTTATAGCTAAGCATTCGTAACTCTGGTATGAGTTCAGGAACCTTTATCTCTTTTGCTTCAAGTGTTTCGCCAGTGTTGTAGTCTTGCGAAGCTTCGCCAATCTTCACCGTCACTTGGAAGTCACCAGACCATCCAGTCTTATAGATAGCTCCGTCGATAGGGTCGAAGTAAGCGTTCGGGTTCGCCTTGACTAAGCTGTCTATATCGTCGTAGGAATCTGAGATTTCAGAATCAACCTTCTCCTCTGCTGAGAGTGTAACACGTTTATAGTCGTTCTCTGACTTATAAGAGAGCGTAGGTTCTTGGGTTACGCAATGCGTAAGGTCGGTGTTCGGAGGTTCGTTCAGCGCATCACGTAGGAAGATGATATCTGCAATGCGCTTACCTTCATCAGAGGTGAACTCACAGCAGAACTTCTTACGAAAAACAGAGATAAAATCCGCACAAGTAATATCAGGAACAAGGTCAGCGACCTTTATCTTTCCATTCACCAATACATCCATCACATTGTTTACGACCACCATCTTATTGAAAGGTTCTGTGCGAGTAAAGAAGTTCTCTTGCAGATCATACCCAAAGTAATCGAAGACACGCTTTAGAAGATAGTTCGCACGGATGAATGGCGACATATAATAACCTGGTGCGAGCGTGATAGGTACGTCGTTGACATACTCTGTGCGCTGTACTGCATTATAGAAATCACAGCCATCACCGCTCATATCGGGGTGAAACGATGTAGCTGAAGGTACTTCTGGAAGGAAGTCGTAGATTTTGTCGTATCTCAACACTTTTTCCTTACCAAACCCATTTAACACCTTATAATTAAGACCTTCCTTTTGTCCAGAATCGTCAGTGAAAAGCACTGGGAAGATACCGTAATGCTCATTAGAGTTATTGCGAAGATTACGACAAAAATTAATCCCTTCTTCTACAGTGTTCACTCCTGGTATGAATTCGCCTTTGAAGACATCCTTCAACTTTACCTTCTGAATTCTTGAATAGAAAGAGCCATCGTTAATGTAGAAGGTGGTCGATATTCCACCCTTGTATTGAGCAGACAGCACCACCTGCCTACATTGAGCGAAGTACTCACCATCTTGTATCGCGACATCTGTAGCAGTCATCTTCACTCGTCTACCGAACGAGTCAGGGAAACCGAGTATCCTGCGATTACGTTCTGACGAAGGCAGTTCGAGCGGTGTCGTCTGTTCTCCGTAATCATTGAAGAATGGATTGGTTCGTTCAACCTGGATCTGTGTGTCGGGCTTGAGGTTGTAGTCTTCGCCCTTTTCTATGTTAGTTATCTTCATTACTATGTAAGGTGTTAAGTCTATTTACTTCCGAATCTTCGTGCCTTGTCTTGTAGCAGCTGCTTCTGTTCTATCTCATTAAGAGAGACTGATGCAGGGATGCCGTCAACAGACAATCGGTCAAGAACATCAGTTAATCGCTCGATGAGCGTATCCTTGTAGGAGTCTTTAACCACACCACGCACGTCATTAACTGTTGGCGTGACGTATCCGCCAGAGGCACGACCTTGCGCCTGCTGAACAAGAAACTTATTCATGTCGAGTGTGCGAATGGTTCCTGCACGCTGTGCACGGTCGATGATATCAATGAATGGTGCTACGGTAGGATTCTCAACGGCTGCATTCGAAGCCACCCACTCTTTGCTGTGACCATACCCACCTTCTCCTACGAGAACGGTTGGTTTGTCGATAAATCCACGTCTGTCTGGTTCATAATCGGCATGGAACATCTTTCCATCCTGCTTGCGCTCGACGTCGATACTACCACCTGACTCAAGACCTGTTGCGACACGTGCACCTGAAGCAGAGGCAGAACCACCTGCTCCGCTTAGCGTCATTCGCTTCACCTTATTGCGCTCTGCAAGAGCAGCTGCAAGCTGTGCTGCACCCGTGATACCCATCAAGGCAGCAGCAGGAATACCAGCAGGGAAACCCAATTCAGAGAATGTCTTAGCAATTGCAGAAGCAGTTGATGCGATGATCTGCGCTGCTTGAATAGCGAAGTTAACATCCGCATATTTCTTCTGTATCTTCAGCTTCTCATTAGCCTTCTTCTTCTCAAGCTCCGTAGTATCTTTACCTGCTTTCTTTGCTGCTTCAATCTCCGCATCATACTTCGCATCAACGTTCGCTTCCTCTGCTTGCTGTAGTGCCTGAACAGCTCCACTGGAGAGGTTAGAGTAAAAATCGAATGCCTCCTTCATCTTGGCAATCTTCATATTCTTCACTGCCTCTTCATATTCTTCTTCAGATATCTCTTTATTCTGAAGGTGCATCTTCAACTGATCCAACTCTGCATTATAGAGTTCCTGTTGTGAAGCAAGACCATACTGCTGACGTATCTGAAGGCGGTGTTCTTCTGCCTGCTGATCAAGAAGAGTAAGAGCCTGCTGACGTTCCTGCTCATTGAGTACACTATCATCTTCTATCTTCTTACGACGTGCTGCATACTGGTTTTCGAATGTGTCAAGCCCATACTCCTGTCGTGCTTGTGCCTTTTGCTCCTCTGCTTTCTTCGCATAATCTACGATGATAGCAGCTTTAGCAGCTTCGTAAGCCTTTGTAACTTCCTTCTCACGTTCGCCATTCTCTTTTGCTCTTTGCAAGGAAGCCTGGTAATATCCATCCAAGAGGAACAGCTTTGCATCACATTCTTCTTTAAGAGTCTGTGGCTTAGCTGGTGCGGACTCCTGAATCTTCTCAAGAGATTCGTAGTATTCTTTTTCAGCTTCGATATAAGCGGTATTCGCTGCCTGCTGTTGGTCAGCGACAGCCTTAGCTTGACCTTCCTGCAATGCTTTCTTTTTCGCAGCATCCTTGAAGACTAAGTTCTCAGAGCGTTGCAAATATGCCTTCTCTATGTCGAGAAGTTTGTTCTGATGCTGAATATTGAGAGCAGCTACGTATGCGCTGTATTGCTCTTGCGTAAGACTCTTTTTAGCAAGAGCTTCTTTCAGAGCATTCAGACTCTTATCATAACTTCGCTTTTCAACATCGAGGTCTTGAGTACGATCATGAGAAAAAAGTTTAGCTGCTACTTCATCAGGGTCTGGACCCTTCTTGGTTTTATCTTTTTTTGTTTTAGTTTTCTTTTTAGAATCCTTGATTCCATTTTCAATGGTGCTCTTTTTGCCTCCGCCAGAACCACTTTTATTTGTAGCATGATTTTTCACCTCGGGTGTTACATCGACAGAAAGATGAGCTACCTTCTTATTGCTACCTGTGTTTTTTATCGCTTCAATAAAATTGTCACGAACATTCGCAGCCATCTTCTTGGCATCATTACCAATTTCTACCCACGTGTCTTTGTAAGCGTCCCAAAGTCCCTTGATACCTGTTGTAATCTTATCGACGTCAAACGAAAAAGCACCTTCAATAACCTTTGCCCAAGCCTTTGCCATTCGACCCATACCTTTGAAGCCATCAATTACGAGATAAACTCCGAACTTGAACACCTCCCATGTACTCTTGAAGTTGTTTTTAATGTGTTCGATACCAGCACGAAGCACCTTAGATTCATTATATAAATCAATGAAGTAGTTAATGATTTTAACTGTGTAGTCGATAATCTTAGACAAGGCTTTAACTCCGAATATCTTAGCTTTCATCGTAAGTTCGTCAAAGCCATGTTCGCCAAGACCGAAGAACTTAGACATCTTCTCGTTAAGTTCTGCTTGTGCGTCGACCTCTTCACGTTGGAGTTCTCCGTATTCGCCTGTTACACCCTTCAGTTCCTCCATATTAGTAGACATATCTGCTAAGGTCTTCACGAGTTTCATACCCTCGTTGCTCGCTGTCTTACCAAAGACCGCCTTCATGACTTGACCCACCTGCATAGAGTTTTCAGGCAGCTCCTTAATCTTACCTGAAATCATCTTAATAGCCTCTAAGATGCTGGTCTTTCCTGATATAAGGTCAGCTTCGAGTTGCTTACTTGAGATACCGATAGAATTAAGTGCGCTCTGTGTAGCTGAAGACATAGTACGAATACGGTTTGTTGCGGTCTGTATCAACCCCATACCTGCCTCATTGAAGATACCTGAGCGTGTCTGTGTGATACTGGCAACAAGGTCATTCACCGAAGCCCCAGCATCGCTGAAGGCTGGTCCGAACTGTTGAATCTGACTGAGGAATGTTCCATTAAGATCTGCACCAGTCTGAATGCCATCCTTAATTGCATTAATAGCTTCGACAGTTGATATTCCGTACTGATTCGTCAATGTCTCAACAGTGCCGAGAACTTCCTTGTAGTCTTTTCCCAGCTGTGAAGCGAGTGCTGATATCTGACTCTGCGTGTGTACCAGTTCATCACCCTGTATATTGAAGAATTCACGTGTCAGACGCTGCGCTTCTTCTATCTCGACATTGTATTTATACCACCACTTTGCCCCTTCTATCACAGCAGAGATAGAAGCAACCGCAGCTGTTGCTACACCAACGAGTTTTGTCCAACCACCAGAGATAGATGAGAACATACCTTCAAACTTTCCCATAATACCAGACGTCTGTTTCCCCATAGAATCAGTCAGTCCAGAAGCATCACGACGTAATTCTGATATACGTCCATTCACGCTACGAAGCTGTGACGCTAAGTGCTCATACTCTTTAGGGTTAGCTGCCTTTGAAGTGTTGTTCAGTGCTGTCTGAAGTTCCTTGGCATGTTTCTTGAGCTGTGACATCGTCATAGCATTGACATCCATTGCGGAGCGAAGTTCACGCAGTTTCTTATTATTATCAGCAATCTGATTACTATAATTCTTCACCTCTGCTTGTAAGCGTTTGTACTCAGCGGTCTCTTTCTTACCTGCTGCCTCGAGGTCGAGCATTCGATTCTGTCGAGCCTTCATTTCCTTACTAAGGTCTGATGTCGCACGCTCAAGCTGTCGTAATTCCTGCTGTGCCTTGTCTGTTTTTGCATCGATGACCAAAGATATATGGTCTTCTTTGATTTTGCTCATATCTTATCTATTGATTATCTGTGAGTAATCTGTGCTGTGAAAGTGCATCTTCCATTTTTTGCCTCCAAGCTTCACGAACCTCATCCGTAAAGCCTGCTTGGATGTCGGGGAAGGTCTCGTTATAAAGTACTCCCCAGACAACTCTGTTATAGATAGCATACTTAGCACGCTGCTTCTTTGCTCGCTTAGAGCTCATGCCAGCATAGTTTAGGCGATATTGCATATCGAGGAAGCGAATGTAAGAGAGAACTTTGAGATATACGGAGAACTCTCCATTCGATTCTTTCGGAGTGAACGCACGATGAGAAAGGAAATTACGAAGTGTACCCGTACGCTCCTTGAAGTAGCGATTAGCAACTTCTTCCTGCGTCTTATAGATAATGCCGATATCACGACGAAGAATCTCAGAGACGAACTCATCCTTTACGAATTGATCTGTTATCATGACACAAAGATAACACGAGAAAAATAATGGGAAAAGGACAAAAAAGTGAGAGCAGCACGTCTCACGACGTACTGCCCTCAAAAACCATAACTTAAAATATAACTATAACTATAAAAACTTATATTTCACGGAACATCCACTTGAATTCCAACCCCTGCGCACCAGGACGGTTGCAGAACTTATATCCTGCATCGTGAAGAGCTTTGGTTATTTGCTCTGCACACACCTTAGCAGAAGGGTCTAAATTGCGAATAGCATCTATTACCTCGGGGGTAGAGAAGAAGTGAGTAGCTTCTGCTGGTGTCGACGCTGGACGATATGTCGCTGATAAAGCAGCTATGTATATACTAATGTCTGTTATAGGCTGCTCGTCGTTTTCTTTCTTCGTTGTCATTGTCTTAAGGTTTTATTGTTTTTGATTATCGGTATCTCCGTGTGGGTCAACCGAGGTGAGAAATGAGTTGAGATCCCTACGCAGTGAGCGTAGAGTGTCGAGGAATGTGAGAACGGTGTCAGACTTTATATTGCCAGCATCCCTCCATTGATCAATAAGAAAACCCTCGATGGCTTCTAAGCGTTCTGTGCGCTCAGAGATATAACCAGGGTCGAGCATTGCTCGAAGGGTCTCAGTTGTTTGTTCGTCGAGATTAACGATAGACGCTTTCATTTTGTATTTCATTTTAAATCAATTATTTTTTTTACTTCGGAAAGGGTTTTGTCAAAGCCCTTAAGGTTATTCACTCGATCTCCCCATCTATCCATTGCTGTTTGTTGACGAGAAGAAGCTTCGCCTGCATCATGAATGTTCTTATAATAGTCAAGATGATACTCCGCCTTAGTGAGTTGACGCTTAACATTATCTCTTAACGACTTTATCAAGCCTGGTGCTGAACAAAAATCATCCAGCGGTATGAACAAGCCTTTTTCAGCGTGGTAGCCATAAACAGTAGGGTCGGTTATAATCTTCATTTCGCACCCCCTTTCTGAACACTACTTTTAATGTGATCAGGCAAAGAATAATATTCGTCGCCATCGTCTGGTACTGGCTGAATAGACTCTGGAGAAGAGTCGAAACCAAACATACCATGTACTGGTGTGAAATAGATGCGCAATACACACTTCTTCGTAGAGTTGTTTCTGCGAACAGAGATAACTCCGATAGGATCTTTGCTAACCTTGAAAAGAAATCTTTCTTCAGCCTTTGGAATAGCACGATATTTTTCTTCCAAGTCTTCAACAACCTTGTTGAATGCTTTTTCGTCCGCTACAAGAACTCCTTGGTATTTCTTCAGACAGTCAGCAAGCGGTGCGAGCTCTTTTGAGATTGAAAAATCTATAAGGCAATAATCAAAAAATATCATTTCTCACCTCCTTTCTCAGCCACTTCATTAAGGTTCTCACAGAGGTCCTCGCTGAAACCTTCCAAAGAAAGCACCTCTTTATAATGCAGACGTAAAACATTTTCAGCGAAGCTGAGTTTTGTAGTTGTACAGATATAGATATAACCGTTATTAGCTTCAGCAGTGAGTTTGTATTTTCCTTTTGCCTTTGGAATGGCATCCAGTTCTGATTTTAGTTCTTCAATAAACGTCTTCAGCGTAGATTCGTCAGCCATAAGGGCTTGGTAACGTCGCTCCATACAGATAACAACAGGCTCAAGGTACTTCGGGGTAGAATGTGCCTTGAAATAATAATCAAAGAATATCATGCCTTGCCTCCTTTCTTAATTATACTTTTTAAATGATCTGGGAGAGTGAAAATTGCTTCACCTTTATCGGGGACAGGAAAAATCTCAAGGTTCTGCTGTTCGCACTGGGTAGAACTATCAAAAGTCTGAAAACCCCATAAGCCAAGTATGTCGGAGAAACTTATACTTATCACCGAGAGTATAATTTTATTGTCGTAAATAGAGATAGAACTATCAGAAAGATTGAGCGTATATTTTTTATTCGCATTGGGAATCGAGTTAAACTTCTTATACACCTCATCGATAAATACTGCAAACGTATCAATGTCTGCTACAAGAACCTTGTTATATTTCTTTATATATTCGGAAAGCGGTTCAAGGTCTTTAGAGATAGAAGGAACCTTGCGATAATCATAAATGAATATCATGCCTTGCCTCCTTTCTGTTTCTTTTCTGATTTGTTCATACGATAAACTAAGTAGCCTGCACAGAGGGTTGAAACTACAGATGTAATAGGCTGCTGCTCGATGGCTACAGCTGCTACAATCACGCACAAAGATACAAGGTTAACCCGAATCACCAAACGACGGGTAACTGAGAACTCGCAGATACGGCTATAAAACTCACTCTTTGCGTCGAGCCAATGATTAAGAGACTTAATTTTGCGCTGTATCGTAGCACGTACGTCGATAGGCTGCTGTTGCTTTGCAGAGCTCTCGAATTCGATTACTTGTTGCATATTGCACTCGGTTTTGACATTGCCCAGAACCGCTGGGTACGGATACAGAAAAAGCGGATGCTCTTCCTGTTCGTCAAAACCGAGATTTCTCCACAAGGGCTAAATCACATGGAAGGCATCCGCCATATCTTCGTTGCAGTGGTCTGCAATATGGGCATAAAAATAAGCCCAACGAAGTAATAAGTTTCGGGGCTTGATATCATCTCGCCCTTGTTTGAGAACAATGTTCTCGGTTTTGACAGTTGCAAAGATAAGAAGTCTTTTTGTAACTGCCAAACAAAAACGCGATTATTTTTTGCGTAACGCAAAAATTACCATTCGTCGCCTTTCTGCAACATTGCAGTGCGGAGAGCTGTTATATAATTGTAACAAGCCATTTTCATAACTGAGCCCTCCATTAATTTGAACATCGGATTTTTCTCAACTGGTTCATCACTTCCTATGGTTTGCACCATTTCTGAAATGACCCACTTATATTTGTTATCTTTAAAATTTAACTCAAGTCTTCCTTTATATATATTATCAAAAGCTCCATAAATAACAAGAACTCCTGCATCTTTATCTTTAGATTTAATTACATAGTTAGGATTCTTGTATGTTGTCGAAACCCATTTGAAAGCCCTGTTATATAACTCTCCTGCATTAGTATTAGGTACCACGTCAACTCCTGTTAAGGAGTATGTGCTACCAGTAGCGTCAAATTTGCAGTTCTCTAACTCTTTCTTAGGAGCATTTTGTGTCTGCGCATTAACTCCGAGTCCAATAAATGCCATAAGTATGGCAAATAACACCTTTTTCATGAATCTTTTATTTTAATTTGTAAAAAAAGTTCTATCCTTTTCCCCAGCCAGCATTAATATAATTACTCATATCTAAGACATGTTTTTTGTGTGAAGCTCTTGCAATAAGATGTATAAACCTTTTGTAGCCCTCACCCTCTATAATTATAGGATAATCCGAGATTCCTACAACTTGATGACTCTTTTTATATTCTTCAAAAAGTTTAGAAAATAATCTACTGCGATATTCTTGGGGTGAAAGGTCTTTATTTTTTCCTTTGGTATTCCGATTCGGAATAGAAAAACTATCATCACAGAGATAATACAAAATAAGTCCCTGATGCTGTGCAAAAATACCAGCTAACCAAGTGGCGATTTGGTAAAGAACTTTATAGCAAGTATATTGCTTGCCAGCTGTTCGTTCAATGATAATTTCCCCTATTTGTAGATTATTATCAGAAAGCATCTGCTGAATATCGTCAGAGAGAAAAGCTATATCTACGTCATTTACAGAAAGAATATATTTGTCACCGTCTTGGGTTTGAATAGAATATGTTTCTTCCATTTATAACATGATGCGTATCGTGAATTCTTCAGGTTTCATTTTGCGCAATTTCTCTACCTGAGTACGCTTGTTAGCTCTCATTTTATCAAGAATTCTCCTTACCTCAGGAGTAGCCTTGATAACGGTTGTTGGGATTTTGCTATGTGCCATAATTAAAATAAGTCGATAGATGTCCGATGCAAATGTAAGAATAATCAACGAAATAAGCGACATTTTATGCAAATATTTTTTGCGTGACGCAAATTTTCCATTATTTTATGCGTAAAGCCCCTCGCATTGCGAGAGGCTAAGATGCACCCATAGGCGATGAGTGACTTTTGTCTTAAGGTCAATGAGAACCTCGCCTAAATATTTTCTGCTGCACGACGAATGCGGTTGGATAGGTCGATAAGTGCGCCTCGCATCTGCTCGGTCTCCTGTTGGTTGAAACCGCCTGCACCTCCGTTGCCGTCAATACCATCCATTTTGTGGTAAAACCAAGAGGAAGATTTCTGAAAGTAGGTGTTGGCAAAATCACGCCATGAAACTGACATTAAGATGTCTTGTACTTTTCTTTTCATATCAGTAACTACTACTGGGGTTGTCATAACTGTTTCCATTGTTGCTTTTTTTTATAGTTTTACTTTTATTGTGCCTCTCCCTCGTAAGGGAGAGGTCTTTTGTTTTATTCGTATGGCTGTCGGACCATTTTGTCGAAGAACTCCTGTAAATCCCATAGGAGTTGTGGATAACCATTTGGATAAGATTTATTATAGTTTCTCATCCTTTCGAGGAGTTCCCGTTCTTCGGGTGTGACCTCCATCATTTCTTTTTTCTGTTTCATATTCTCATTATTTTTTTGACAATACAAAGGTACTACAAATATTTGTAGTATGCAAATATTTACTATAAAAAATCGTAGTAAGATTGAATATTTAACATTTAAAACATTTTCGTGACTTAACGAAATTGATAACTATTGATAGAAAGTTTATTTTTTCTCAATATTCGACATAAAAAAGCCGTAACAGTTCGGGAACTGCTACGGCTACAAAGAAACGAGCATCGTGTTTTATTTTTCAACGGTCACGAAGCCGTTGTTGATTAGGTCGGCAAGGAAGGCATCGGGGCTGTCTGTAGAAACAAGGTAGCCCTCGAGTTCCTGTAAGCGGTGAGCGAAGCGCACCATATATTCTTCGTCTGTGCCTTCGCTATCGAAACGACTGCCTGTGCGAAGCTGGTGAAGGAAGTCGGCTGGAGAGGTGGCAACGATTTTGTCGCCACCCTTCAGCCTGTAGGTTGTTAACATGCTGCTAATTTTTTAGTTCTTAATCTGAAGTATAACTTTTCGCTTTCAGTAAGGAAAGGAATATTCTGCAAGGTGGTGTTGTTTTTCACCTTGCCTTGCGTTGCAAAGGTAATCATTTTTGCGAGAAAATGAATCCAAGCAGACATCTTTGTGAAGTTTGTTGAACCTCCGTGCTGGCGGAACTCAACCGTGCGGTGGCGTGCGTAGGCTTCAAGGTTTATCTTGTGGTAGCGGTTGTTAGCGAAAGCAGCTCTGAGGTCGCTAATGTTAGAAGCTCGGTTGATTGCTATCTCTGAAATGGTGGCAATAGTTCTACAGTAGCGGTTGTTGCGTCTGCTCTGTGGCATGAAGTGGTCGATTACATTCTCAAGGCGTTTGTAAGTTATAATAAGGTTCTTCCAAGTCTGAAGGTCGAACTCCGCAGCGTCCATGTGAACGTGAAGTCCGCAAGAATCGTTAACCTTAGCGTTGCAAAGGTCGAGGACCCAGCAGACCTTTTCAAGTTCCTCAATTCCTTGCTCTCCGTGGAGGATTGGGCTAACGAGTTCGAAGGTGTTGTTGCCTGAAAGGCTGCTGTCGGTAACCAACTTCCAATGGTCGTTGTGGTCGTTGTGGTTGTAACGCTCAACGTTAACTCTGATGCCTGCTGCGGTAAGTTCTCTTGCGAGGCGTTCACGTGTGCAGTTGTAAGCTTCAATCTCGATACCGAAGTTGCGGTTGAAAGTGTAGTCGAGTTGTGGAAGAACTGTTGATGCTGCTTGTGCTGCGCTCTGTGTGATTCCCTGCATCATTCGCTTGTAAACGTTCTGCACAAATCCGTAGTTTCCGTTTGCTACAAGGTCTGCAACCTGTCTGCGTGTAAGTCCAAGGCTAAGGAGCTTCTGAATCTTTGAAGTCTTTGTTCCGTTCTCGTTGAGAATGTTCTGAATTTGCTCGTTCATAATCTTTGTTTTTTGAATGTTCTTTGTTTCTAATTGTACTGCTAAGGTAACACTATAATAAGGAACATGCAAGTACTATCGCCTTTATAATCAGCGATTTAGAAGTAATTATCTAATGATAAAAAACGATACAAAAAGGGGCTAACGCATCACTGCGTTAGCCCGTCATCCTAAACAATCTTTAATCTGAAAAAACTATTAACTATCAAACTATAATTCTACCAACTTATTAACGATACAAAGGTAAGGATTTAAGGCTGTTTCGCAAAGGACCGACTTAAAAGGTGCGTTCCAAGCGTGTCAGGCGCAACACAATTGAGCATCAAGGTCCAACCAACCGAGGATAACTCTGTAGCGACAAAAGGAATCATCTCCGCCTTGTCGAGTTCTCCTCGAGATATCCAATCGAGTTCGCCTTCTTCAGCATCGGCAATCATCCAAGCGTGAATCTTAGAGAGTAGGCGAAGTGCAGAATCGGAGGCAAGCATATATTCAGCAGCGTCAGCACGGTTCGTCATCTTGCTTGCCACGGTGATAGCGATACGCTGGGTTACCTGGTAAGAGTTGCGTCCATCCGCTGACATATTTAGTTCGCCATAATCCACGAATAGGAACGAGCCCACTAACTTATCGATACGTTGTTTCAATTCTTCGAACGACTGACCATAGACATAGTTGGCTATCTCAGGGAGTCGCGACACATTGGGAAGTTTGTCAAGAGACTCCGCAAGGTCATTATAACCAGGGAAGTCGCTCGCACCATTGGTAAGTATAGCACGAACACCCTCTTTTGACGGATATTGTGCGAAATAGAGAAACTGATCTTTAATCATAATATCTTATCGATTACAGAGATAGGCAGCCCTACCTCCTCACTGATTTTTAATTTATCCCAGCCAAAACCCTTCATATCCTTAACCGCATCGATAGTCTTCTTGCGCAGCACCTTCAGATAAGTAAGTACGTTCATCTGCTCTATCTGTTTTGCGTTTCCAAGCCCCTCCTTGGAGAGGTCGTAGAGCGCATCAGAGGCATCGGTGGTGATAGGCTGCTTGGGTTTATGAGCGAACTTAGACAAGAGTGAGAATGAAGTCTTACTAAATAGATAGTTGTTAAATGCTTGAAAATTAAACGATATAGCCGTAAGCGTTTCGAGTGGAAGTTTAGCGAAATCGTTAGCCAATTCGTGTGCACGCTCAGAATTGTACTCTTTTTCTGGATAATAGAGAATGGCAGCGAGCAGTGGCAACGACTCCTCACCTCGTTCGATAAGACCCTGCGCCTCGACATACTGAAGGGCAGTAAGCGAGCAGGTGAGCGTTCCAAAACTCGTCTCAATTCGATAACCAGGAAAAGAACGTCCGTCAATCTGAACAGAAGGGATGAGTTGCGCACAGAAACAGAGGTCGATTACGTATTGATAATCGAGCCTGCGTAACACACGTGCAAGTGGAATATTCAAGCGATAAGGATCAATACGACGGCACAAGTCGTAAGTATCCTCGTCGACACCATCCAAGACACTATTGTTATCAGGGTAGTTTATCTGAAACATAAATGTGAGTTGTTCAGAGATTGCGACGAGGTTAGCGATCTGTTCCTCTGAATGGAACTTGCGCTTGTTCCAACTCATAATGTCGCATAACCAGTTAATCCGAACCTCTCCAGCAGACAGTTCGCCTGCTGCCATACGAAGGAAGTCGCCTACAAGGCGGATATACTGGCGGTCATTCATCGCATCCCAACGGTTAGGAATGCGATGTATTTCACCTTTATATACAAGTTCAATATCCCTCATTATGGCAACATTATGATATTATCATCAGGATGATTGTACGCTGAATTAGAGCAGAAATCAGAAACAGTCTCAGAGGAGAGCAGTGTATCAGCATTAGAGAGGAGTTCTTCCGCTTCACGATCGAGGCGGTCGGCAAGAGCGAAGATAGCACTGGATTCATCCTTACCAGAGCGTGCAGCGTGACTATCATCGAAGAGGTTTCGAATCGTCGAAGGGAACTCGAGGATATCAAACCTACGGAGCGACTTTGCAATGGTCTTCTTCACCAGGGCAAGCAATAAGATAGGACGAATGCGCTCTCTATTGTCATCTGTAAGTTTCTCGAAGTAAATCGACATAACTTCATCGAGCGTTTCCTTCTGCAATGGTATAGTTCTGAAGAAGTAAAGATAAGATGCATCGATAGGATAGATTGAATCCATCTGATCCATTGTCTTTATTTCGCAACGCTCCAAGATAGGGAAATAAGGTGTCTTACGCCATAGTTCTGCAATATCACCTTCAGTTGGTTCAGACAACAGTTGTACAAGCGTGTCGATTGCATTACAGTAGTTTTCCATATAAGAACGCTTCATCGCCTCCAGCTCATACTTATACACATTGACCTCGCTCTTCCTTCGATTCACACTATCAAAGATGATTTGATTTGCCATGGTCATGTTCGCCATAGCAGCACGCAATGCTTCCATAAGAGGAGAGTTTTCTTCCTCCTTTAAAAGCTCATCGAATACAGCACGACTGATTACGGTTTCGATGCGCTTACGTGCTGTAAGACCAGACGAACGCAAATCATTCAGGTCCATATTAGTTTCCACTCCAGGCGCATAAAGACTGAAGGTGGAGAAGTTTTTAAAAATATCTACAAGTATATTCATGACTGCTGCTGATTTAGTCTGTCTTTCGGTGCAACGTCTTCCTGTCGTTGAGGAACCTCACGATAGAAGCCAATACGATAGCCTTGCTTATAGAGGTCTGGGAAGTTCAATCGAAGAGCGAGATTAAACGGTTCTGCACATATCTCGTCCTCTGGTGTGAGTGACATTATATAGATAAGGTAGTTATAGTAAGCGTCAGAACCCGACTTACTAATGACACCATCCTTACTAACCGCTGTGATAGATGCATCCAAACCAACGCTTGATAGTAAGGCTTCTTCTGCTCGTTTATCATACGAGATCAAAGACTCGATATATTCCTTATACTTAAGGTCGATAGTCTCGATTCTCCACTGCTGCTCGTTTCCAGAACTATCCATAAACGAAATAGAAGAATAGGCTTTACCTTGGTTATCAGCACCACTCAGATAGTCGCCTATCTTACGCAGCTCCAATCGCATATACTCTACAAGTAACGATTCACGATATTCAGTACCGATACTGATACCGTTATACTTCACCAAGTCCTGCTTCTTAGAAGAGCGAATCTTATTCTCCTCGCATAGCTTAGCTAACTGATTACGTTTGCTTGACACCCACGCATTCGGAATGATGATGTGTATCTTCGCTGCAAGGGAATTACGCAGGAAGGAGTTAATATAGGAGGCGGTCTTGTTGCTGCCTTGAATATATGGACGTGCGCCCTGGTGGGTTTCGTTCACACCGTAGAACTCATCGACGGATTTCTCACGGTGGTGTGACACGGCAGCGAATAAATAGTTGTCAACTTCTGACAATGCGAACTTAGGGTATATCTTGTAATTGCCTAAGCCGTATGTCCACCGTCCTACTGCAATGTTGTTAAAGTCTCCATAGTTAATCTGATCATAGGCAACATCCTTACGGGTGGTAGCAAGACGGCAGTGCTTATTCTCTAATGGTTCAAGACCTGCTACTGGCAACATACCAATACGCTTACCACGTGAGAACCGCCACTTAACGAAGTAATCACCGAACCAGTAGTAGTTCTTGATACAGGTCTTAGCAAACTCCTGTGCGGATGTTTCCATACCACGCTCTTGCCAAGAGTTCAACCATTCATCCCACGCAGGTAGTGCGGTGTACTCACGTCGCAGCTTACCACCTTCTACTGTCTGCATATAGGCGCATGGTCCGTTACCATAGAGCATCTTTATCTCCTTGCTATACAAGCGAGGTAGCAGACGGTTCTGCTTAATCTCCATCGTTACCTCTTCACACAGTGCGTTGTTCATACCACGCATACAGACCTGATAACCATTCACACTCATCCACTGGTGTTCATGTAGGCAAGTCTGTCTACCCTGTGGTACGAGTAGCCCTGGGCTTGTCGATAGCTCTCTCCCTTCTCCAATCTGAAAGGAGAAGGTGTTGCCGTCCATGACGTAGAGTCCAGCGTTGCCGTGCAGTTCAATACTATCTGTCATAACCAATTTATCTTATGTAGTTTATATCCGTCTTGTGGGAACCCCATGTATCTGATGAGGATACGATAGCACATCTTAGGGTTTCCCTCTTGGTCCTCGAAAAGAAAGAAGTTCTCGGCATCGACTTTGAAACAGTCTTGTGGTAGTTGCGTGCGGTACTTGCAATGTTCCTTAACTATCATCTTCTCGCCTGCCATACCCTGTATGCGAGAGTAGGGGAAGAAGCAGATAGTGAAGTCACCTTGTGGTACTCTACTTATTTCCCTTGCCCATTGCATTGCATCAATGCCGTTCAATTCAATTGTCTTCTCCATTACTTGCGAAATTACTGAAAATCGCTGTGGGAACAAAGGACGATTTTATACCCTCCCTGTCATATTTCCCAGCTTTTGGAATGTTGCACCTCTTTTCCTCAACTCAGCGGTGCGTGATGATTTCCGTCATTCGTTTATTTTTGATTTTGATTTTCAAAACGTAAACATCTGAAACACAACAAAATAAGATTTTGACCTATGTAAATAACCTTTATTATTGCCCTATTTTGGACATTTTTTATATCAAATATTGGACATTATTGGGTGTTATATCGTGATGTTTTCGGGCAAATCATCAGGATAACTGCTTAGTTCCTTTTTAATAAGGTCAGAATAAAGACCGTATAAAAGGTAAATCATCGCACTTGGGAGCTGCGTTGTTAGTCCTGGTCGTCGTTTCAGTTCCTCCTTCTTCTCTGAAGCTTTGTCGAGTTCTATTCTGCCGTTGGTTTTCTTCAACGGACTAATCAAAATTGCACTGCAAAGGTTAGGGCATTCGTTCTCATCTATTCGCACCTTTGGAAGCAAAGGAAGCTTCTCACCAAAGAGCAACTGACAAAGGCGGAACTGCTGCCAGTGGTAGATAGTAGGTGCACCGTCGTTGTAAAGGATAACTGAAAAGCCGTAACTCTCTAAGGCTGCCTTCATCGTCAGAGAGTCAGTAGTTATCTGCTCTAATTCCTCACGTGTCTTGTTACCAGCACGGTCGGGATAAAGGTGTATGACCTTGTTCACTGCATCCGTACCAAAGAATGAATACACCTGCTGCGCAAGGTTCTGCTGGTCATCGGGTATATACGCCCAAAACTCCTTGATAATGTCGAAGCGACTACCATACTCTTTCTTCTGTCCGACAATGAGCGATTGGAAGTTACCAGGGTCGTAACCAACGTAGAGCGGTTCACGCTTATCGTAGTGGCGAAGATAGCGAGCGGTCAGGGTGAAGTGGTCCTTGAGGTTTAGTTTCAGTATCTGGTCATAGATATAACTATCCTTGAACTGGTGTCGCTCGTGGTCGTAGGTGGTAAAGAACTTGTTAGTCACCTCTTTGTGACGAATAGCACAGATAGCGGTCAAGAACTCATCCATATCGAGCGTGTCGAGCTGGGTCTTGAAGAACTTAGGACCCAAGATATCCTTATTACAAAACGATGAAGCACGGATATAGTAGATTGCGTTCCTTCGCATATCCGCCAAGCGTGGTTTCCATCGGGCAACAAAGGCGTTAAGGCGTTCATTCTCCAGTCTGATTTTCTCCATTGTGACTGGGTTCTTCGTGTTGCGAAGGTCCTGTTGAAGCATAAACTGCTTATAAAGCGACTGGTTTATGGCAAGCGACACACTGGCTATCTCCTCAATGAGTTGTCGGTCCATCTTGTTTTCGTATTCTTCAAACCAATCATCTTCACCAAGGTCGACACGTGCGGTATCACTCACACCTGTCACGCCTTCATAGTAAGCAGAACGACGGATGTCAGCTGAGCCACCACGAAGGGAAGGGAAAAGGCGTGACTTTAGTTTCTCACCGCTATTGTGCTTCATCTCCTCGACGAAAGCGTGGACGGCATTACGACCTGCGACACTTTCAGGCTGATCTGAAGATACTAACTGAAGGTGTGCACCATTGCGAAAGATGACTGAGTGCTTAGCGTAGGCAATAGGGTAGCGTGGTCGACGGAAGTGAGAAGGTAGCTTCGCTTCGCCCACCACATAATCGATACCATACTCTAACATTGCTCGCTGCTTGCCATTCACGATGACAGGACGTGAGAACGATGCTTGAATGTTAGGCCAGACGTTCGTCATCAAGGCGACGTAAGTCTTGTGAACAAGGAACGAAAGTTCACCAGGCATATCATTTGTAACACGAATAAGACGAGGAACGATAACGCCCTCCGTCTTACCAGTCGCACGAGCCCACTCTGCATAGAGCATATTCGGGTCGATAATATTCGCTAACAGCTGAACACGATTCATATAGTAATGCTCGAAGTCAACTGTAGGCTGTTCGTTGTTTATAATTTCATCAGTCATTTTGAATCTCCTCTACTATTTCTGCATCTTGAATGTCAGCATCACGCAGCAGTCGTTTCTTCTCCTTGTTCTCAACAGGAAGAGAATCGATAAGCTTAATATAAAAACCTTCGTTGTGCTTAGCAGCGATTTCTTTAAGATTCTTCTTCGAAAATCCAAGTTCTTCTGCTGTGAGCTCTGGAGAAATCAAGAAAAGAACACCTAAATCCCTATCTGCTTCTGCTATCTCCGAAGACCGACGACGACACTCAAGAGCAGCATCATAACACGACTTCATACCTTTATAGTCGCGATTAAGTGCGCAGAGTTTAGCAAGGTCTTCATATTTGTTTGCAAAATTGCTCTCCCAAACCTTTATAGGAACATTGCAGTCAACCTGAAAGTAGTTGATTGCCTGATAGATTCTCGCCATACAAGTGCGCTCTTCTATCTTTATTCGCTGCTCAGCGTTAATACGAAGCTTCAGTTTCTTAGCTGCTCTCGTAATATTACGCTCGTGTTCGAATATCTCAGCAGACCATTGCAGCTGCTGCAAGAATAGCTTAACATCTTGAGGTATGCCTTCACAATCTCCATTCGTCAAGAATGCAGATATTAGGTCAGGGTGGATAGTGTCTAACTTCTCAATTTCGCTTTTCATATTCCAAAGAGTTTCATACGTAGGTCTTTCTCAGCACGCTCATTCTTACGTTCCTCGAGTAAAGTAATAGAATCGTTATCACCTTTCTCAGCCTTCTTAGCAAGTTCAGCGTCTATGTTATACTCTCCAAGTGCGAGACCTTGTTGGTACGCCTCAAAATAAACATCACCAGGAAGAGTTATGCGGTATAGCAATGCTTCTCGCTTAGCTTTCCTTAAGGCAAGTAGCTGACAAATACGTTCGGGGGTATAGTTTAACGCCCCGAACGTTCTGACTTGATTTACATATTCATCTGATAAACTCTCTTTTACTAATTCTGACATAGAATTATTTTTTTAGTGTCGTCTTCTGAAAAAACTTCGCCATCTCTCTCTAACAGAATAGGCTGTTGAGGAAACATTGACATAAATCTTCGTACAGTAGCTGACACATATTTTGGATCTATTTCCATTCCAAACCCAATGCGGTCTGTCTGTTGACACGCCATAATGGTTGAACCAGAACCTGAGAACACATCAACAACCACATCACCATTCTTCGTGCTATTAGTTATTGGATACGCCATCAGCGCAATAGGTTTCATAGTCGGATGGATTCTGTTAGCCTTTGGTTTATCGAAGTTCCAAATGGTAGTCTGCTTTCTGTCGGAGTTCCAAAAGTGAGCAGCACCTGGTTTCCAACCATACAAGCAAGGTTCGTGTTGCCACTGATAATCTTGTCGACCCATTACAAGAGAATCCTTAACCCAAATGCAGCACTGTGCTATCTTGAAGCCTGCTTCTCGAATAGCCCTGCGGAAATTCTCACCTTCAGAGTCTGCGTGGAAGACGTAGAATGAACCTCCAGGCTTGACAATGGAAAACATCACATTAAATACAGACTGCAAGAAGCGAAGGAATAAGTCATTCTCCATAGAGTCATTCTGTATGGTAAGTTTGTTATCCCCTCCACCTTCGTAATTGACATTATAAGGAGGATCAGTGAGAATCATATCAGCAACACGTCCATTCATGAGGGCAACAATATCGCTCTTAGACCGACAATCTCCACACATCAACCTGTTATTTCCAAGTCTGAAAATATCACCAGGACGAGCAAATACCTCGTTATCCTCTTGTGGAAGAGTATCGACAACATCCTCTTGAATATCAGCAGTGTCACTTTCCGAGGCAAATAGTTTATCTGTACCGATTGAGAAGTCATTTTGTTTTACTTCGTAGCCAAGATTAAACTTAGCAAGATCATCGCCACTGATATTATACTTAGTGAATAGGAGAGTGTCTGGATTCTTCTGAGCGAACTCTGAATTATAAGCTGCAATTTCTTCGACAGCTTCCTTCTTGTTGGATGCTTGAATTTCCTCGTAAGGAATCTCTGGAATTTTGAAACCATAAGAGCGAAGTCCAAGGAGGGCTTTGCGTCGCTGGTGTGCATCTATAATCCAAAGTTTACCTTCAGAATCTTTCCATACTTTGAATGAATACTTGAAACCTCGAGTGATGATGAGCATCTGAAGCTTCGATAGTTTGTCTGCATCAGGCTTTTTGAAATCTTCCTGAAGTTCGATAAAAGAGTCCAGCGGGGCAGTAGGCAAACCACCCAAATTAAAAACTTTTATGCTATTTTCCATTGTAATTATTTATTTTGTTGTTCAAGAACCATTTTAAACAGTCGCTCTTTCTCTTGATACTTTTGGAGGTTTCGCTTATCAGCATCTCTTTTCTCTTTACGATCCTTACGCTTAACGAACGACTTATAACGCTTGATGTTGTCGAGAACATTCTTGTGCTGACGGAGGAACTCGGCTGGGTCAGTGCGGAGCAACTTGATGAGCTGGGCTATTTCTGAGCGTCCGAAGAGTATCGGGTGTTTGCAGAGGAACTTACCAGTATCGTTTAACGATTGCAGCTCGGCAAATGCTTGAAGATTGCGGATGCGCAGTTCTGCCATTTCAGCAACAGCCTGTGCGGTGGGCTTTGTCTCCAGCAATTCGTCGAGCTGCTTCATCTTTCGCCAAGTGTTGATGCGGTCGTTATAGATGACGGTTGCCATCTGTACGTCCGCATCTGTAAGGTTTTCCCAGTCTATTTTCGGGTACTCTTCTTCTTTTTTTTTGGAGTTGCTTTCGCCTTCTCCTTCTTAGAAGAATCTGTGTCCTTATCCTCTGATGGGAGAGGATTTTCCTCTGATGATTGCTCTGTAGACTCGTTATCTTCAGAACCTTCTTCAGATGACTCATCGCCACCCTCTCCTTCCGATGGGTTCTCGTCGCCTTCGCCACCGTCAGCGTCAGGGCTTTCATCTCCATTCGCGTTAGGAATCTCAGGATTCTCGTTGCCATCTTCAGAAGAGTTGCTGGCGTTGTTGTTATCATTATCCTCGTCGGCTGCTTGATTAGCATACTCACGTCGATTACGTACGATTTCGTCATGCTCGCAATGATCAAGAAGGAGGAAGAGTATCTCCTCGTGATTTTTCTCTGGCGAGAGGTCGAAGCGTGTGAAATCAGTAAGATGTGGTGCTTTCTCGTGCAGCAGGGCAAGGTCGGCTTCCACTACGGTTGGACTTACCAACTTATGGAAGTGCGTTAATTTCTCTTTTGCGCTGTACATATATTAAAAGTAAAATGGTGAATAAGTCCCCTCCCATGAAGGGAGGGGGAGAAGTTAGGCTTCTGTTCTTGAGACCTCGACAAGTGTTGTGGTGTCAAGAACACGGAAGGTGATAGATGCACCTGTCTTCGCTGTCCACGTAGCACCCTCCTCGAGTACGAAGGTTGAGCCATCAGCGATGGTTGCAGGCTTGTCAGTACCAGCACCAACGAGTGTGATGTATCTACCCTTATCGCTCTTACTAAGACCGCTAACCGTAGCAATAGCAGCAGCTGCTGACGTTCCGTTTGGAATCGTGTATGTGTTACTGCCTGCTGTGATAGCTACATCTGTTGCATCTGCATTGACAGCAGTAGCAGCAGTAACAGCTGGGTTGCCAGTGTAAATCAGTGGAAGGTCTACAGAGCTACGCTTGAAGGTAAGTGTGGTGTAACGACCGTCCTTATCGTCTTTAGTCTCAGTGTTAGAGAGGATGATTGGACGCTCGAGTTCACCAACGATATACCACTCCTTCTTCTTAATGTGCTTGTAAAGAGCGATAAACTTACCACCGCTGTACTCCTCAATAAAGTTATAAAGGTTTGCACGAGCTCCGCCCATTACCATTACAAGCTGATTTTCGCCTGTCGTAGTTATGTCGCCCTTCTCTGTGGTACCAGTGAAGGTTGGAATATCGTGTGCCTCGAAGTAATGCGGTATCTCATTCGGTTTCAAAGGAACAGGCGCAACCTCACGATTAGCGTTAGGTTGTGGGAACTCCTTTGTGCGGTCGATTTGGTCGAGCGCAATGAGATAAACGATGTAAGAGATAGCACTACCGTGTGTATCTCTATCAGACACATCGTCGACGTGACCGAGCAATGCCATAGAGGCGAAAGTCACACCAGAACCAGCAGCAGCACCGAGCGAGTGGTCAAGCAAAGCTGCTACGAGCATGAAGATACCAAAAATCGCAAACGTAGCCATGAACATATTACGTGACTGACGATTTGCGTAGTTAAATCCTTTCATAGGATTATACGCACGATAGCGTTTCTGAATATTGGGCTTTTTCATTTCTATTTCTATTAATGATAATTATTGATTTAAGAAAGGAACTGAGGAATTAAGCCGTTACCGAGGCTATTCATCCATAGGCTTAATTCTCAGTTCCTTAGTCATTCATTCTATCGAGCACCTGGTACGTTAGGCTGCAACTTCTTGTTGATGGTGCGCTTGCCTCCGACACAACGCTCCAACTCACGAAACTTGCCATCGCTACCGATAATTACCATAATATAGTCGCCTACAGTTGTAGCAGTGAAGTCATCAGTGATGCTGTCAAACTGACCAGATTTGGTAATTTTTGGTAATTTCGTCTCGTCACCGCACTCGATGCAGTAAGCGACACCAACCTTCACATTCTCGATGTTGGTGATTGTCGTCTGTGTTGTGGTGCTGTCGGTAATGTGCCAGAAGCCATTGTTACCATCCACCTTATCGGTGATAGTTGTAGCAAAGAGGTTGATGAAGATCTGTTGCCACTCGTAGTTGTTCTTGTCCATTTCCTCCTTAGTGGCGAAACGTCTACCTGTGAATGAAGCAGAAGTACCTTCCTTCCAAACACTCCAAGCACGAACCAGCTCCATTCTTTCCTCCATCTTCATAGAGAGCATTTCTCCAGGAGCATTCTCAAGGAACTGTATATTGCCTGGCTCGTGAAGCATCATGAATGGAGTCTGACCGAGATAAGGCAACCAAATGATGCGCATCGTAGTGTCTGGTACCACGCTCAATGCACCCATAGGTCCAGCGAAGTCTGTGTCCTTACCATAGATAGAACGGACATTCTTAATCCACCAATCCTGATGGTTCTTGTTCAAGTAAACTACATGGTTATCGAGGTCCATGTCCTCAGTGATTGAAGCACGAACGTCAGCAATGAACTCCTGAACAGCTGTGAGGAAAGTTGCCCGTGTGTAGTTGCGATACGTACTTTCACCATGGGGTTTGAGATCATATTGATGAACATAGCGCACCAAAGTATAGAGAAGACCTGTCGCAGCATTGAGATAGCTACCTGCAATACCCTGCTCTGGTTCTATGTAGATACCACGCATACGTCGCTTATTCTGTTCAACCTGTCCTGCCTTAAGTGAATTGAGTAGCTGAAACTCAATCATCGTCCACTTAATAGGGTCAGAATCCTCCTTGTTGAGATAACCGATGTATTTCCTTTCGAGTTCTTTCATCGGACCCCAGTCTAATTTCATCATCGCGTCATCGACGTATCCCATTTGATTCTCAATCTTCATTCCACCCTTGAAGACCTCACCTCTCTGGTAAGCCTGTGATACTTCATCGAAGAACGAATTGAAAACGAGGGCACGATCTTGATAACCATAAGCTACTGGGAAGTATTGAGTAAGATCGCGCACCTGTAGAACACGTGCGATGAGGGCATCCTGACGGAGAACAACGAACTGATCGCCAAGACCAGCATTGTCAACACCATCGTAATTCGTAGCGTAAGTACCCTTTGCAAGTGCAGCTGCATCAAGCATCTTGTTCTGCTGAAGGTACAGATAACGATTCTTGAGTGACTTCGCATAATTCCGAGCAGCCTTATAGAAAGCACTACCATCCAACTGCTCGTCAACCTCTGGCAGAGCACCTGCAGCACGTGGATTAGCTGCAATTTTGTTCCAGCGGTCCTTCATAGAGAAGAGAGAATGTTCAACACCGAAGAGATAATCAGCTGTATTAGCGAAACCATTAACACTTAGAGGAACAGCATTCACTGTTTGCGCAGGAACATCAGGTGCAGGGTTTGAACCCATCGCCTGAATATCAGCACGCATACCCTTGATACCATCGAGGATTCCTTCAAGAGTAGCATTACTCTGCTGTGCAGAAGGCTCTGTTCCAGTATTGTTAGCTGACGCAGAAGGTTCACCACCATTCAGAACAGCCTGAATGGTGTTCAGCATCTTCTGAAACTCATCCGCCTGCTGAGCTGTCTGCTGTGCAGCTTGTTCAGAAGCAATGTCATCAGCAAGCGTACTCTGGTATTTCTTCTGATACTCTGCTACGATAGAGTTGAACTCATCCTGTGATAGACTTTTGTCTTCGAATTTCTGCTTAAATCCAAGGAATTCGATGACACTTGTAAGTTTTTCTTTTAAACTCATAAATAACTAAAAATTAAAATGATACATTTATATATTGTAAACGGCAGTTTTAAGTTTCTTTGCCTCAGTATATTCACGACCCATCGTAGCAGTTTCAACGATAGCTTCCACCATCGTCTTGCTACCATCTGTCAGACCGAGTTCCACAGCCTGAGGAGTGTAGAAGGTTTCACCACGCAAGACAGGAGTATCGTCAGGAAGGTCAGCAATTTTACTACGCTGTGAACGAACCTCGCTTAAGAACTGTGCATTCATTGGGTCGAGTATATCTTTCACAAATTGCTCATCCTTACCTTGACGAAGATCATCGAACACTTTGTTCTTCAAGTCAGACTTAGTTGCTTTTGCTTCCACCTTCTTAATGCCGAGCTTCGCAAAGTATTCTTCAAAATCGTAGAAGCTGCACATAGTTCCTATGCAACCTACATAGTCATTCTGGGTCAGTGCGTATATACGCTGACCGTGGCATCCAATGTAATATCCTGCTGAGCAACACATCTGTTCATAGAATGTGAGGATAGGTTTCTCGCAACTGCGTAGTGTTTCGCTTAAGCGGTCGAGGTACCACGCTTCACCACCTGGTGAATTGATGTGGAGGAAGTGACAAGATATTTGCGGATTAGCTTCAGCAGCAAGCAGGTCTGATTGAAGCTGCTTACTTGAGAAGTAGTAATACGAATCGGACATGACGGTACCGAACACACGATGATAAGCAATACTGTTATCAGGCAGTTGCTCATCACTGAACTCATCTGTAAGTGTAATAGGAGCGGTGTTTTCTTGATTCGTTACCTTCTGAATATCCAAGAGCGCAAGATGTGATTCAAGCTGATACCAAGTATGACTACCAAGATAAGTAATCATTTCATCCTTTGTCATACCGAATGCTGACTTCACTTCGGGTTTTTCGGGTGTCTTACCGTTGAGTGGAAAGGCTGTCAGCATCGCCTGTCGGAATCCGTCAATGGTAATAAACAAGGGCTTTCCTGAGGAGAGTAGAGACTGTAATTCTTTCATCAATATTCTTTTTGATGCGAATTTACTATATAATAAGGTGTAGGCAAAAGACCTACAGAAGGGGGTCTGTAAGCATTTTACACTTGATTACGAGGTTTGCGGAGTTCAAATTTGAAGATATCTGAACTCGTGCAGGAATATCTGATGTACCGATGTTATGAGTTTTCCTATCAGATGTCTTGATTGTAACGATAGCACTTCTCTCTATTGCGAAGGTCCTGCGAGTTCCTTCGTCGGGTAAGTCTATAACTATGGTTTTATCGCAATTCCAATAATTACCAGCTTCATTGTCAGTAAGTTGTGGTATATACGTGAAGGTATCGGCAACGAAATCATACACTTTCTTCTTTCCTTCTCTATTTGGATTTACAAGTCTCACTTGTACGGTGTTTAAAAATTCTAACATATCATAAAACATTTGAGTGACAAAAACGATAGTTTGGTATGTATTAAAAAATATTAAATACATGCAACTTTTTGATACTTACGAACCTTCTTGGCTCTAAGTCGGTTTCGGAAGCGGTAGTAATTCTTCAATAATGCATCTGAAGATATAGACTTCAATTGATAGCTACGAATGAAGTCATAGATGATATCGAGGTTTCTCTTCTGTCGACCGAACTCTTCATTCTCCAACAGAACACGGTGGAGTTCGAAATTGAACATCCTTCGTATCTGAGCTTCTATTTCCTTAGCTGCTGCTGGAGATAGGTAATTGTAATAAGCAGGATCTTTCCAAGGGCTTGCGATAACACCAGCCTTGCGCTGTGGTAAGTGGATACGGAGGTTGCCATTTACAACATCAGGTTGATTGCTGCGTTGCTTTGTCATATTCTCCCATACGCAGAAGTATAGGTCTGTGGTGCTTGGAATCTTGACACCACCAGTGGTGGTATCTTTTCTATATTTTGCACTGATATACTCTGCAAGGTACTGTTCAATTTGAATTGTAACAACTCGTTTCGCAGACCATTTTTTTTTCTCCATATCCTTTTTTAGTTTTTAGCCGTCCTACCGTCCTACATTCCTACAAAATTAGACTTAATTAACGCAAAGTTACAGATTATCAATGAGATAACAAAGTTTTATCACTCAAAAGTTTTGTTATTTCACTCTCTTTTTTCATCCTACAATCCTACAAAAACACATATTTTGTAGGACGACGAATCCAAAACAGAAAAAAACACGAAAAATCCTATTTCCTACAACGTCCTACAATCCTACAAATAAATAATTAAATCCTATTTCCTATAATAATAATGTAACTATTTGATTTATAGGTATATATGTATATTATAGGTTTGAAAAGAAAAACAATTTGTAGGATTGTAGGATTGTAGGACGGTGTTTTTCTGAAAATTTATTTTCAAAAGTCACGTTTTCGAGGTTTCTTCTGAAAATTGGGGGTACGGGGGATTTTTCGCCACCTTCAGTAATAAAGAATGTGATATGGTATATGATATGGTATATGATACGGTATTGATATGATATGTGATATAGATAGAAGAAATGAGCCGTGCCTATTCATCCGAACTGGCACGGCTCTAAAGGAATTTGATACTTTCATTAAAAAGGTTCATCACTTCCGTCTGACGGCTCAAATGGCAAGTCTTGCGGAAGGTTTTTTTTCGGTGGTTCTTCAGTTGTGTTAGTTACCTTAGTTTCGACAGGCTTGCTTTCTTTATTACTATCGTCAGCATAGTCTCTTCTAAAGTCTATATTGTATGACTCGACAAACTTGTCGTAATCTATAATGATAGCACTTGTAGATGTGCTCTTCTGCTTACGTAGCTTAACCATACTTCCATCACGAAGGTCTGCGTCGTCGACCGTCTCCTCCCATATGAATCTTCTCGAAGAAACAGTACCGACGTATGAAGTATGACTACGTAGGTTTTGTTCAATCGTTGACAGCGTGCTATTTTCATTGTTATAACCGCTTCTATCGAAGATACTGAAGACTGCGCTCAAGCGTAAGAACATAATATTCGCACCTGCTTCAAAGGTGAAGGTCTTGGCGTCTCCACGTGAATCTTTACCTGTAACCTTCTTGGGTTGCTCGATAAGAAATTCACGTCCTTCTATGATTTGTCTCGTGTCAATCATATTGTTGACAGCTGTGAAGAACATCGCCAGCTTATCAGTACTACGAATAAGTGATAACTGGAATTGTACCTTCTCTTGAACAATCTTGAAGAACTCATCGTAGGTAAACGGTAGACGGAGGTTAGAATATCGCTCGATTAGTTTGACTGTTCCCAAGAATAGGGATGCTGTCTTCATCAAGCGGTCCATCTCACCAGAGTTGATGAGGTCTTGCTTTAGCTCGTTATACGCTTCTTGTTTAAGGCTTCTAAAATGGTCCATGAACATAGGACGAAGTTCCAGGATCTGAAGGAGCACATTTGAAAGACCGATCTTATTTGGGTCTTCAATAGTCTTCAGTTCTTCGAAGAGGCGCACTTCTTCTGGTGTGCGGTTTCGAGGCTTTGGTACCTCGCAGACAATCACACGGCTCATAAGAGCATTGTCATCACGCTGTGGTGTTTCTTGACCACAGATGATGACAGGTGCGAAAACCTTATCATTCTCAATCTCTCGTCCAGAGGTTCCTTTTCTCTTTTGCTTACCGTCACCGTCATATACGATACCTTTCAGAGCTTGGAACTTGGTGTCGCTGATATCCTTGTTGTTATACTCGTCAAGAACCACAGGAACGTCCTTGAATGTACCCATGATGGTAGACATCGCAGCATCGGTACCTGTGTTAAGGTTGAAGATAGGTATATTAGGAGAAATGAACAGCGAGCGGATTGAGATTGCTATCTGTGTCCTACCAGACGACATCGGACCCATGAAAAATGGAGCGGTGAAAAGTCTATCGATGCAGTGGATGTTGCTTCTGAAGGCGCACATAATTGCAAAAACTAAAGCCCATTTACCATTGTCATTAATCTTATACACCTGGTCCATTAGTGATGCCCACTTTTCGAAGCTGACCTTCTTCTCAGCTGGAACCTCTTTATATACAAGCTGACTGATAAGCTCGTACTTATCTGATTGCTTACCACTACCTGCGTAGATAGTTGAGAAAGCAGGAAGGTAGTAATTATTTTTGTTATGCGTAACTACACCCAGCTCGTTAACAGGGTCGAACACCCACTGACCGTCGACGTTGTGAAAGATTCCATTGGCAAAGGCAAAGAACTGTTCATCTGTCTTTCGGCTCATACCTTCGCTCTGCTGATTACCGTAGGTCTTCACCTCCGAACACATAACGAAGTGGCGACTCATATATGTTTTGATTGCCTTCCATTGCCACTCTTCACCATTGAAGTTCACAGCTTCGTAGTTGATTAATACCTCCTCTATTGAAGACATCTTCAACATAGCTTTAGAAGGTATTTCTATATATATAGGTATCTCGTAATATCTACGATTGATACGCAGTACACGCTTATTCTGCTCGAAATCATCAGAGAAGATATGGAGCAGTGGTGTCATGAAGAAGTCCGCAACTTGTGTCATGCCGTTACCATTCTTGTTGCGGAACATGTAACATACTGGTTCGCTCTTCTTGTTGAGTCGTGGATAATAGCCACTCTCTTTCCACATTCTTCTGTACTCTTCATTTTCTTGTACATATTCTGGTGGTTCGTTCACATCAAACTCTTCATCGTCGAGGTTGTCTGCTTGCATACTCACCTTCATTGCAGACTTACGCTTGAGGACGAAAGGCTTTCTTATCTCGTCAAACTGCCCCTTAGTTAGCTTGAGCAAAGAACAGTAATGATTTCTGTTTATGGTTATAACAGTATCGTCAGCGTAGGATGTTAGTTCGATACAACGTGAGACAAGAGGAACTCGGTCTCCATTGAAGTTTTCGAAGAACTTACCGTGCAATGCTATGTAATAATCAAGGAACGAGCCTGTACTATCACTGAAGGTCATGTCTATCCTAATACCTGCACGAAACATCTCTGTGAGAGTATGCAAGTAATTGTTTTCGTCGCCATCATCAGTAATATCACAACCAGTCTCTGAGGAAACAAAATAACAGTAGACACGTCGTAATTCTTGAATATCATTCGTTGACGGGCGACCAGACACATACACGATAGGTTCTTCGCCATAGCCGTCGAGAAAATCCTGCATAACTGAGGTAATAATAGCAGGACGGTCGCTTTCAATATTCTCCTTTAGCGCATCGATTCCGAAGATACCAGCCTGTGTATTTGTATTAGCAACAGATTCTTTTAGTTGAGTACGAATACTTCGCACCTTATTATCGATGAGTCCGATTTTGCTTCGGAAATCTTCTGCAATTGATTTAATGTACTCCAAACGTAGAACAGAGTCTTGCACACAGGCTACGAGGGAACAGATGGAGTTTAAGCAGTCTGTGATAACTGTCTCATCCTTGCAGCCTCGTGGAAGAATCATACGCTTAAATGCCTTTGGGAAAGGTTCTGTGAGTTCCTTTAACTTCTTGCTTGTAAGGCTTCCGTGTGCTTTTGCGAACTCGTCTGGGTCCATACCTTTTTCAAGACGGATGCAGCGCACCTTTGCCCCAGCCTTTAAAAGCAACTCACAGTTCTTTAACGACGCCTTAACACCAGCAGGGTCAGCATCGTAAATAAGGATTATGTCATCTGTGAAGCGAAGTAGTAATTTCACTTGATCTTCAGTGAATGCAGTGCCACTTCCACCTATAACATTCTCGACACCTACCTTATGCAGAGACATGACGTCAAACTGACCTTCGACAAGATAAGCGAACCCTGTCTTACCTATACTCTTGCGTGCCTGGTATAATCCGAATATGTGTTTACCTTTCGTAAACAGAGGCGTTTCGCCTGTGTTTACATATTTACCAGTCTTATCGTTTGGAGTCACGATTCGACCAGAGAATCCTATGATATGACCTTGCATGTCGTAGAAAGGAAACATTAAGCGGTCACGGAACCTGTCGTAAAAGCGACCTTCGCTATTCCCAAGCACATCTACTTCTTGCAGTAATTCTTGTGAATAGCCGGCTCTTGACAGCTCAGCAAGAGCAAGGTTACCCATAGGAGCATAACCAACACCGAAGTCGGTCAATGCTTTGTCAGAAAGACTATATCCACGTGATGCAAGGAAACTCTCTGCTTGTCCAAGGTTCTTCTGAAAGAACTTTGCAGCAGCATCTATTGCGATACGCTGTGCTTCCTTTTTCTTATAGGCAGCTTCTTCCTCTGGTGTGAGTTCCTTGGTAGGGAACTCGATGCCTGCTTGATTAGCACACCAACGCAGAGCCTCTATGAAGCTTAGGTTTAGGTGATGCTGTACAAATGATATTACATCTCCACTTGCTCCGCAGACGAAGCAGTGATAGGTCTGTCTTGATGGGCTGACGACCATAGATGGTGAATGGTCATCATGAAAAGGGCAGACACCCTTATAGTTCGCACCTGTCTTATGCAGGCGAGTAAAGGTTTCTATTACATTTACAATGTTTAGAGCTGACTTTACCTTTTCAATGAAATTCTTATCTATCATATTCCTTATTCTTCATTTTCCTCGAACAAATCTAATTGGCGTGAGTCAAGTGCTTCTTGCAAAGTTACGCCTAAGTATTCTGCTACCGCAGCATACTCTTTGCTACTGATATGTTTTCTACCATAGTATAAGTCCCAAAACCGACGTTGATTTATTCCTGTTTCCGTGTAAAAGGCTCTTGTTGGTGTGAAATCTTCGGGGTGGCGAAACTTTATCTTCAACATCTCCATAAGGATATTGCGCTTGACTTGCAAACCGACAGTAAGGCGATTGCGCAATGCAAAGAGGCGAACAGACATAGCACTTCTGTTCAGTGCTCTTCCCATTTGTTCAAATGACAGTTTGCCAAGATTATTTTTGACAAAGGTAGCATCTTCTTCTGTCCACCGTTTATTAGCAGCTTTCATAATTTTACGACTTTTAGTTAGAATATTTCTTCGAAAGATTAATTTATTAATTTAATCTTATACCTATCATAAAAAAGCTCTACAGCCCAATTGGGTATGTGTGATTTGAATATCGCAGAATTATCACAATTATCACTTTTATGATCTTCTATGTAACTCTCAAGTTTAGCCACATATTTTTTTACTAACTCGCAAAAATCAGCATCGGGAATTTCTCCCCCTTGCAGTCTAAATCTTTCTTTTACATATTGTAAATCCGAAAGGAAAGACTTGTTATAAACAAAAGATTCGTTATTACCATGTACGTATACAACTGCAAGAATTCTCGCACATGTATCCATACTTATTGCTGGGATATTAGCCGACATGCACGTTTTATTCCATAAGTCTCTTAACGTTTCCATTTTTTTACCTTTAATTGTCCGTGTTTTCTATACAATGCGTTGTACTCGCTATCACACAAAATAGTATCATAAATTTGCTCGTACGTAAAGTTAGGCATCGCATCCGTTATTTGCGGAATCGTTAAATCCGCCTTAATAAGCGAAACAACCTTATCTCTATCTAATTCGACAATAGCATAATCTCCATCCTTATAAGTAGGAACTCTTTTATGTCCTCGTTCTTTATTTTCAGATTTTGCCCAATCTGACTTATATTTCCACACCTTAGAATATCCCCACCGTTGGATAAGCCGTGAGACGGTATTCCTATCACATCCAATAACAGCAGCTATCTGACGTGGACTCATCTGCCATTCAACCATCTGCTTTAGCTTGTCTTTCCACGCTCCAAACTTCTGCGCTTCCTCAGAATTACATCGCCCGATAGGACGACCAAGCAATACGCCCATCTTCATTCTAAGACGCAAGCCCTCCTTAGTCCTCTGTCTAATCATCTGTCTTTCTATCTCAGCAGACAAACCAAAAGCAAAGGCGAGGACCTTACTACTTATATCATCGCCAAGAACAAACTTATCTTTTACTGTATATATAACACATTCTTTCTCCATACAAAAATGAAGAATATCCATTACCATATATAAATCACGTCCAAGTCGAGAAATCTCAGAACAAACAATTTTATCGCCTTTTTGGACCAGCTTAAGAAGTGGTCCTAAATTTCTCTTATCAGGGTCTTTGCCACCACTAACACCCTCATCAGTAATAAATTTATCTATAACCCATCCGTTTTTCATACAAAATGACTCAACCCCTTGTTTCTGGGAATTTACATCTTGTTCATCAGAAGACACTCTTAAATATCCGTATATCATATTTATATATCTTAAATCAAACCATTTTTGGAAAGTTTTTTCCTTGCAAACATATAGCTATATACTCACTATCAAACCGCATAATCATTATGTTGTCAGTTGGATGAAGACTCCCAAGTTGACTCTGAACATATACTCGAAGTGCTTCGTGTAATAATCGAAGTTCTCGCTCTGAAAGGTCTTGTATGGAGAATTTTCCCCACTTATCTTTATCTATAAACATTTCTTTCTTAGATATTCTGTCAGCCCTTGCCTGATTTTCTTTCGTACTGATGGGCTTAATGTTAACTTTTGATTAGGGTCCTTGTGAGAAAACAGAAAAGACATTCTAAATCCCATTTTACGGATAGCCTTTTTTCTAACTTTTCTAATGCTGGGCATAGTTATTCAAATTTAAGGTCATACAATTTATTTCTTTCCAGCGAGCTACCAAAGACTCCAACGAGGTCACCATCTTCTTTATTTTCTCTCCATTCAAAATCAGTGGAGAAAGCCTCTCCTTTCTCATTCCAAATGACACCTTCATTCTCAAGGTGACCAGTTACTTGACGAACATTCGAATGGTTTAGCTTCATCTCGTCGATTACGATACCTAAGTTTAATGCGTCAATTGCTTTTTCAAATTCCTTTGTTTTCATAAGATTGTTTTATTTGTTTTACATTCTTTTTCCGTAGAATACTGAACATACTTTTCAAGTAAGTTACAGTAAATACCATTTATGCACATGCGATGAGAATCGCATTGTAGACATTCTCTATGCATCTGGGAAGAGCTCGTGTTCGGGTATGTTAAGATAGTCTGAGATTACCTTTCTCTTCTGTGGGGCTGGAGTAAAGTCGCCCCTTAACCATCTATAGACAGTACTTTCATTAACACGGCATAACTCCATTATCTTTGATATCTCTTCTTTGCGCTGATTAGGAAGAGAATATATGTACTCTTTGAATCTCATTTTTATTTTTTTATATTCTTTTTATTGCGCCCTCGATATATTTTTATTATTTTCGTGGCGCAAGTAATACTTGCGTAGCGCAAAGGTCTAACATTTATTTGAAATAACAAAATAAATGAGAGGTTATTTCACTCATTTATTAAAAAATAATGAAAATGGAAGAAGAAACTATTACTAATCGCATTGTTCAATTGATGAACAAAGAAGGGCATACGATAAATACGTTCGCTCGAAAATTGAATATATCTTGGACTTCGGCTAATAATATCATCACTGGTCGCAACGCACCTAATTATGAAACCATAGTTAAGATTTTAGCGAGTTTTGAAAACATTGATGCTAACTGGTTGATAATGGGGCAGGAAAGACGAGAAGAAACTAATGAGGATAAACTTTATTCTGTTATTTCGATGCAACAGAAAACCATAGAAAATCAACAGAGAACAATAGACCGATTAACAGCGAAGCTCGTTGAAAATGTATCTGAAGATTCTGTTAAAAAAGTGGCAAATGCCGTATAATTAAGATGCGCCTTAGAGGTGTTTAAGAGTGTTTTTACGGTGTTTTTATTCAAACATTTTAATTAAAAAATCACTCAAATGTTTGATAGCGAAGATAATGTAAGATTTATATTGTCGGTGAAAACTCGGTGAAAATTAACTAAAAACTAAAAATTGTCCTATTGAATATCAGCAAGTTAGAAATGTAAAAAATAAATCTGAAATCTGGTCATCCCGACTGTGAAATATGATTACAAAAGAGGCTGTTATGGTCTCTTTTTTTGTTGATAAAAATCATACAGATGACCTATATTACGTCATATGTCCCTTTAGCCCATGTTGAGAGTGGGCAATAATAAATCCTTTCTTCCCTTTCTTGTAAACGTGCGGATGTTTAGCACATGTTGTGCGGAGCCTCAGCACCAATGGTGCGCATGGTGAACATGCATGATGCGGGGACTTAGCACTAATCGTAAGGAGGTTTTTTAACCCTTCAAAAAGTTCTGTTGCGTTCGTATAGGGCAAGTTGTCAGCGTGTTACGCTATAATGTAAAGGAGGGAAGTAGGGGCTACCTTCCCACTGTCCTCACCTCTTACCTTAGAAAGAAAAGTGTTTATTCGAATTTTATAGATTTGATAAGCTCGGTGATATAACCGACAGACACACCATTGTCGAAGGCAGATATGATACAAGCCTTCTCTTTCTTCTTATCAATAAGGATGCAGTAACGCCAGAAGATAGTTTCTCCTTTTTCCTCAATCTTCCTTATACGGTATGTACAAGTGTTGCCATTAATATTCTCTTGACCCTCTGCAATCAGTTGAGGAGAAACGTCATCGAAACTTTTGAGTATTCCTTTTTCCCAATTCCTATAAACTTTTTCTGTATATTCATCAGATAAATAGAATGCAGTTAGGCTCGCATCACCAACGTATTTATTGTGTAATCCGAACAAAGGGTCGATAGGTAACTTTTCTTTAGGCTGTTCTCTATTACAGGTGAAACCTTTTGGAATTGTAAAGATAAACACTCCATTGGTACGTTGGTTAGGCTGTAGCTTCCTACTAAGCATCTCTTTTTTCTGCTTAGCTTTGGTTGTAAAGTTCATTACTAAATCTGGTGTTCCTAAGAGGAATAGCACGACTGATGTGGTGAACAGGCCTATTATGACTGCTCGGTTCATTTTTGGCGTATTACGACAGGCTGAGGGAGTAGCCTCTTTCACCTTGGTTGAGACAAACAAATAGCCCATCCAGATGATTCCGAGGCAGAGACCACCGAGGTAAAGCAGGCAGTCAGCTGTCAAGTGTCCTTCTGTAAGGGAAGTTATGAGTATCAGTATGTTAGCAAAGATCATCAGTCCTGCATAGGCCTTAGCGTAGAACGTGGCATTAGCCTTGCGTCTTATAAAAGCATAGATGGTATAGAGCCCTGTGTAGCATAGTGTGAAAATGGTAAATATATTTGCGATTGCAATATTGCTCGATAGGTCTTCTCCTATTATGTTATAGGCTTTCAAGCCGAGAAATAAGCTATAGGCAACACCAATGATGGCCGTAAGGAGATAGATGGCAAGAAACCCTTTAATCTGCGTGTTTGCCTCTAACTGTTGTTGTGTATAGGCAGATGTCGCTTTGTTCTTGTCACTCTTATTATCTTGTGTCCCTATCTGCTGAGGATTTTCAAACGTTTTTTCCATATCTTTTATGTTTTTAGTTATATTTGTTTCCATACTATTTCGAGTAATAGTAGTGGTTATATTTGCCTGCTATTGCAGTTCGTTTTCATACTCTATGAGGAAAGAGTAGAGCAAAGATAATAAGATTTTTCAATATCTCGCAATGTTTATAATAGTTTGTTGAATTATATGTTATGTCAAAGGAAAATGTTTTTATCTCAAATCTTATTTGTATCTTTGCCTACTCTATTGGGATGATAAAACCAAAATCTATTGTATTACGTAATTAAAACAAACAAGAAAATGGCTACAATGAGCGTAACCTCTTGGACAAATCTGATGCAGGATTCTCTGCTGTTTATTCATAAAAAAAATGGACTTAATAGTATCTCTTCTTGGAGAAGATGTTTAGATAGGGGCGTGTTCACGCTCTTTGCTTGTTTTCTATTAGGTCACTCAGCCAATGCACAGAACTTTAGAATGTTGCGAGATGTAAAAGTGAATGAGACCGTACTCGATCTTTCACAGTCCGACTGTAAAGTGATACCACGCAACGCAATGCACTCTTGTCATCGTCTTACGTCGCTTACACCCCCCCCAAAACTTGATTCTATCGGTACGCAAGCGTTCTTTGCTTGTGACGGAATCAGTGGAAAACTATATTTCCCAGCAACTACACGTGTGACTACACGTGTGGTAGATGCATCAGCTTTTAATGGTTGTCGTCAGTTGACAGAATTGTCTTTCGACGGCTCTACACGTATAGGTGCTTTCGCTTTTGCTAATTGTCGTGGACTTCGTGAAGTTCGTCTCTCGGCAGTTGTTCCTCCTGTTTGTGCTGACAATGCTTTTGATGGTATAGATCTTAGCCGTGTGAGACTCATTGTTCCTGCTCAAGCAAAGAAGGCATATCGTAACGCTCCAGGCTGGCGAAACTTCTTCTCATGTCATGAAATGGAGAATGTATGTGACCCAGAGAATCTCCTCGTACCGTGTCCTCTCAAGTTAGAAGTCTACAAAAATAGTCTTCCTCTCAAATGGAAAGATGTTGTTGGGGTAGAGGCTCCACAGGAATTGAGTAATGAAAAGATGCAAGCTGAGCGTATCCTCGGTGAGCGAACAGTCTATAAGAAAGGACGAAAGACTGGACCGATGGTGCGTCTTGCACTTGACAAGTCGCTTACCAATGATGAGGCTTACATCTTACAGGTGAACGATAAGGGTATAACGATTAAAGGACGTACAGCAACAGCGGTGTTCTATGGATTGATGACACTCGAACAACTCTGTATTGGTAATGGTGTTTCCTCACGTTCAGTGAAGATTCCTGCGCTCAATATTGTGGACGAACCCCGTACGGCAATCCGTGAATTGATGGTTGATCCTGTGCGTCATTTTATTCCGTTTGAGGATTTGAAGGGCTTTATTGTTGAGATGGCACGCTATAAGTTTAATGCACTCCATCTTCATTTGGTAGACGATCAAGCATGGCGTATAGAGATAAAGAAATATCCAGAACTTGTCGAGAAGGGTTCTGACCGTGTCGGTATGGATGACATGCCAGAGCATATCAGCGGTTATTATACCCAAGACCAGATGCGCGAGCTCGTTCGTTTTGCAGCCCAGTATCATGTTATGGTGATTCCAGAGATTGAACTCCCAGGGCATGAGGTAGCTGCTGTTCACTGCTTTCCACAGCTCTCTTGCGCCAAGAAGCCTGTACCTATTCGCTTGACTTGTGGTGTGAGCAATGAGTTACTATGTCCTGCAGAGCCTTTTGTTTATGAGTTTCTCGATAATGTTTTGACAGAGTTAGCCGATGTCTTCCTTGCTCCATACGTTCATTTAGGGGGTGATGAGGCTGGGCAGCCACCATTGGGGGCATGGTCAGATTGTGCAGCTTGTACAGCACTGAAGAAGAAAGAAGGGTACACTGAGAATTGGCAATTACAGCAATACCTCTTCGATCGCGTGATTAATAAACTTCAGTCATTAAGAAAGACACCAATGTACTGGTATGAGCAGGAGTTTAAGACGATTCAGCCGGGTTGTGTGGTCTATGCTTGGCGACATGGTTTGACGAAGACGGCAATTGATGCTGCTGTGCGCAATAAGGCCAAGATAATGCTCTGTCCGGGTGAACATTGCTATCTTGACTATCCACAGCAGAAGGGGGATATGCCAGAGAAAAACTGGGGAATGCCGGTAACAACGCTTGAACAAACCTATCGTCTTGACCCAGCATGGGGACAGGATAGCGTGTTTGTACGTGATAATCTGCTCGGTGTAAGTGGAACGCTTTGGAGTGAATGTATCAACTCCACAGAGCGTATTTACTATCAAGCTTTCCCACGTGCAGCTGCTTTGGCTGAGGCAGGATGGAGTGTACCAGAACGTAGAAGTTATAAGGAGTTCCTCAAGCGAGTTCGTCCGTTGACAGATGATATGCTGCGTCGTGGTATCGCTGTAAACGTAAGATAGAGTGATGCTGGTGGTTGTCAGCTTGTAAAAAGAAAGTCTTTACGATAACGACAGACCGTTATAAATAAAAGTATCATCACGAAGGTAATGAATTATTCTTCGTGATGATAAATATTTTTCTTCATGAAAAAAAATATTTCTTGTCGTGAAGAAAAATATTTTTTTTCATGAAAATAATTCGCTAAAGGTTCAGACTTATACCAGCAACGACCCATGCGCCTGGCTGTGGAACATTCCCATAGTCAACGTAATGGGCACCAAATAGATTGTTGGCTTCGACGTATGCGGTCCATGTTGAGGCTTTCCAACTCATTCGACTGTCCACAACGCCATAGCTCTTATACCTTTGTAGCTGGTTGTTTGTGTCGATATAGTTTCCCATTCGGTGTTGGAAGCGATAGTAGAAGGCAAGGTCAAGATTACGCCAGAGGTTCAACTGGAGATTGCTGACAAGCTTGTTCTTCAAATATTCCAATGCATACTTACTTACATAGCCTTGATTATCAACCTTCTTCTGGTGGATATAGCTATAAGCCACACCAAACTTCTTAAAGAACTTTTGGGAAGGAACGAGCTGATAGAGATCGAAATCGAGTGAAGCCTCTGTTCCAAAGTGCTTTATCTTTCCGAAGTTTACACTCTTCCATAGCACAGCTCCGTTAGCATCTAAT